>Ga0307511_10000232_pt1 | contig 56875 bp, 43 predicted proteins | sample 13_EM_MG_FD_200266 | JGI IMG/M metagenome (GOLD analysis project Ga0307511, IMG submission 200266) | Populus trichocarpa ectomycorrhiza microbial communities from riparian zone in the Pacific Northwest, United States - 13_EM | ecosystem: Host-associated > Plants > Roots > Unclassified | place... | reverse complement strand
GTGCTGGTGCTGATCATCCTGATGTTCTTCATGGGTGTGGTCAATGCGTTCTTTGTCGCTTTGTCCGTACCATTGAGCATGTTCGTCGCCTTTGTATTTCTGCCGGCGGCCGATATCATTATCGGTACACATGTCACGCTGAACTTTATCGTACTGTTTGCCCTATTGTTCGGATTGGGGATCATCGTAGATGACGCCATCGTCGTTATCGAAAACACCCACCGGATCTTTACACAGGGTAAGGGAAAGATCGATACCTCCCGATCGGCGATGATGGCCGCAGGTGAAGTATTCATACCGGTATTGGCGGGTACGTTGACCACCCTGGCGCCTTTCTTTCCGCTGCTGTTCTGGCCGGGTATCATCGGGAAATTTATGGTCTATCTGCCGGCCATGCTGATCTTTACCTTAACGGCTTCCCTGATCGTTGCGTTTATCATGAACCCGGTATTCGCCGTTGATTTTATGAATCATCCGGAAGAAGATGGAACGAAATCCAAATTTACTATTTTTAAGAAACCGGGATTCTGGATTGCGCTCATCCTGGGTATTCTGCTGGATATAGGAGGCATGACCTTCCTTGGAAACCTGCTGTTATTGCTCGTTATCCTGGTGATCCTGAATAAATTCGTATTCGAAAGGATGATCCATGGCTTTCAGAACAGGGTATTACCCTGGATCATGGGCCATTATGAAAGTCTGCTGCGTTGGGCTCTGAATGGCTGGCGACCGGTATGGCTATTATTCAGCACTTTTCTGCTGCTTATCTTTTCGTTCGTGTTCTTCGGGATGAGAAAAGTACAGGTGGTATTCTTCCCCAAAGGAGATCCTAACCAGGTATATGTCTATCTGAAATTGCCCGTAGGCACTAACGTGGATTATACGGACTCTGTTACGAAAGTACTCGAACAGCGTGTCTATAAAGTATTGGGGATGGAGAACGGGAAGAAGAATCCTGTGGTGGAAAGTGTGATCAGCAACGTGGCCATCGGGGCTGCCGATCCTACCAGCGGCGACCAGAGCACGCATCCGGAACTGGGCCGTATACAGGTGTCTTTTGTGGAATTTGGATTGAGAAAAGGGGTAGTGACTGCCCGCTACCTGGATTCTATCCGGTCTGTCATGAAGGGGATCCCCGGCGCTGAGATCTCCGTCGATCAGGAACAGGGTGGTCCGCCTACCGATCCTCCGGTGAATATCGAAGTAGCCAGTGAAGATTTTGATGACCTGACCAAGACGGCGGTGTCCCTGAAGAACTATCTCGACTCCATCCAGACCCCTGGTGTGGAGGAATTGAAAATGGATATCGATCTTACCAATCCGGAGATCACCCTGACGGTGGATCGCCAGAGGGCCATGATCGAAGGTGTCACTTCCGGACAGATCGGTCAGCAGCTCAGGACTGCCTTATTCGGGAAAGAAGCGTCGAAGATCAAAGAAGGGAAAGACGAATACAAGATATATATACGCAACCTGGCCGTACAGCGGAAGAATCTGTCTGACCTGCTGAACATGAATATTACTTTCCGTGATATTGCGGGTGGTGGGGCTATTAAAAACGTGCCGATCAGCTCTTTGGTGAAATTTGATTATACGAGCACACTCGGTAGTGTCAAACGTAAAAACCAGAAAAGGGTGATCACGCTGAAATCAAATGTATTGAACGGGTATACGCCTACGGCTGTCAACCAGGTATTGGCCGCGCATATCGCGGATTTTAAAAAGAGACCGGATGGCGTGACGATCAAACAAACCGGTGAAGGGGAACAACAGGCAGAGACGGGCGCCTTCCTTGGAAAGGCCCTGGTGATAGCTCTTGCCTTTATTCTGGTCGTCCTGGTATTACAATTTAATTCGATTGGTAAGTCGGTCATTATTCTTACGGAGATCCTGTTCAGCGTGATCGGAGTGATCCTGGGATTCGCCATTACGAAGATGGAAGTGTCTGTGATCATGACCGGATTGGGGATCGTGGGATTGGCGGGTATCGTGGTGAAGAATGGTATCCTTGTGATCGAGTTCACCGATGAATTGAGGGCGAGGGGGATGAAGACAAGGGAAGCGGTGATCGAAGCGGGAAAGACCCGTATCATTCCCGTACTGCTTACGGCGATGGCTGCCATCCTGGCCCTGATCCCGCTGGCGGTAGGGTTCAATATCAATTTCGTCACCCTGTTCTCCGAGCTGAACCCGCATATTTATTTCGGAGGGGACAACGCCGTCTTCTGGAAGCCCCTGTCCTGGACGATCATATTTGGGCTGGCTTTTGCCTTCTTTATGACGCTGTTCATGGTGCCGAGCATGTACCTGATCGCAGAGAGATTGAAGAGGCCTATGCGCCGCCATTACTGGGGAAAATGGATCTCCTTCCTGGGCATTCCTCCTTTCACTTTCCTGTTCATTCCTTTGATGTTCCTGACGATGATCCTGCATAGCCTGGAGGTTGCCCGAAGGAGGAGAAGAGCGAGGGGTAAGGCAGATGAGACCTGGATAAAAAGTTGGTTTTAAGTATAAATTTTTTGCGCGAAGTATAAATTGTTTTAGCGCGGATATACGATCGTAAGGACCTGATAAATAGCTTGGAATTGATCCCAAAGAGACCGTCCCTGTTTTTATAATGGGGCCGGTCTTTTTTATGTGCTGCGCACAAGATCCGAACCGGGTCCCCGATGATCCCTGGTCAAGGCAGGATTCCGCTCATGGATTTTAACTACCCCGGATTATTTCCGGAAACTATCTTTATATATCTTTTAAAACATATTTTACTATGAGAAATAATCATGAAATAGACTATAAGATCTATGGAGAAGAACTCCAGTTTGTAGAAGTGGAATTAGATCCGGGAGAGACTGTCATTGGCGAGCCGGGAGGTTTTATGATGATGGACGGCGGGATAGAAATGCAGACCCTTTTCGGGGATGGTTCTGCCGCTTCACAACAGGGTGGGCTGCTGGGCAAATTAATGAATGCCGGGAGACGGGTATTGGTGGGGGAGAACCTATTCATGACGGCTTTTACCAATGTGGGGCAGGGAAAGAAGCGGGTGAGCTTTGCCGCCCCCTATACCGGTAAAATCATTCCCCTGGACCTGCAACAGCTTGGGGGCACCATTATTGCGCAGAAAGACGCTTTTCTCTGTGCTGCGAAAGGGGTGAGCATCGGCATTGCCTTTCAGCGTAAGCTGGGTACCGGCATCTTCGGCGGCGAAGGATTTATTATGGAGAAACTGGATGGGGACGGGCTGGCGTTTGTGCATGCCGGAGGGTATATCATGGAAAAAGAATTGCAGCCAGGTGAGATCCTGAAAGTAGATACTGGATGTGTAGTCGCTTTTCAGCCAACGGTGGATTTTGATATTGAGTTTATCAAGGGGATCCGCAACTGGATGTTCGGCGGGGAAGGCTTGTTCTTTGCTGTGATGAGAGGGCCGGGGAGGGTGTGGTTGCAGTCGCTGCCGATCAGCCGTCTGGCCAGCCGGATCATTCAGTATAGCCCTCAGTTCGGGAGGCGCCGGGAAGAGGGGAGTATACTGGGAGGGTTGGGTAATTTACTGGATGGGGATGGATATTAAGAAAAAAATCCCGGCAATCGCCGGGATTTTTTAACTGTAAGAAGGTCAATAAATTATTTTCTGCTCGCAAATTTCGACAGCAAACGAAGGATCTCCATGTATAACCATACGATGGTAACGAGGAGACCGAAGGCGCAATACCATTCCATGTATTTCGGTGCACCTATGGCTGCCCCCTGCTCGATCATGTCAAAATCCATGATCAGGTTCATTGCAGCGATCGCAACGATCACCAGTGAAAAGAGGATGCCCATATTGCTGCCCTCATGGATAAAGGGCATATCGATGCCGAACATACGAACTACCATGGCGATCAGGTAGAAAATAGCCACCCCTGCCGTTGCCGTGAAAACAATGGATTTGAATCTTTCCGTAGCCTTAATGATACGGAAATGATAAAGCGCATACATGGCGATGACAACGCCGAACGTGAGGCCTACCGCCTGCATAACGATACCTGGCGCTACTTTCTGAAAGGCATTATTATAAACGGCGGAGATGCCTCCAACGAAGACACCTTCCAATAAACCATAAGCCGGAGCCAGGTAGGGAGCCCATTCTTTTTTGAAGATGATGGCAAAGGCAACGATCAGACCGCCGATAGCGGAGCCGATCATCCAGGGCATCACATTTACACCGTTATAAAAAGAACCCCAGGTGAAATAGGCTGAAGCCATTACCATGAGGAACAAAAAGAAAAATTTGTTCAGGGCGCCTCTTTGCGTCATAGCATCCTGACCAGGTATAATAATAGTATTCTGAAACATTTTTTCCTGTAGGGTAGGATTACCGGATTTAAAAATTGCCATAGTTATAGAGTTTTTGTGCACCGGGATGGGTTATTTCCAAAGTCAACCCATCTCCCGGTGCACGGCTAATGATGGGCTAACTTCGTCGGAGCGTCGTTCCTCGCTCCTTCTCGTTCTCAACCTTCGCTTTCGCTCGGTTGGGCCGCGGACCATAGGTCCGCTTGGGTCAGCAAATTACAACTTGTACGTATAAATAACAAGGAAACACCTAGTGGGTTGAAACTCAGTATAATTTTAACAAAACTTCCTTGATTTCGCTAAACCGTGTCCAGGGTATAAAATGATTGGCCCCGGGAAGCGTAATGAGGTCAACCGATGTGGCGTTTACCAGCATTTTTTTACCATATTCCGTATTGCCGTAAGGTACCAGCGGGTCGGCTGTGCCATGGACGAACCAGACCGGGCAGGTGATCCTGGAAAAGTCTGCTTTCAGGGCTACCAGATCCTTTTTCAGGTACCATAATTCTTCATTGGAAGGACGCATGGCGCCGGGTACAAAATAATTCAGGGGTGTTTTGAAGAGCCATGGCCTCCAGTTTTCAGGTTTTTCCTCTGCCGGATCGATGGAGCCGGAGAGGATCACTAACCCCGAAAAAAGGGAGGGATTGTCGGCTGCCAGTTTGACTACCATGGGTCCCCCCAGGGAATGCCCTGCAAGGAACATAGGCCGGTGATTGTTCAGCAGGACAAATAACGGACTTATCAGCTCGGATTGACGGCCCAGGTGCTCGGGACTTCCATAATCACTGTAGCCAAAGCCCGGGCGGTCAACAGATACCATGCGGTAATGTTGCAAAAGATCCTTATCCTTCAGGTACTCCTGGAATGCATCCCAGCTCCCGGGAGATCCATGAATAAAAAAGAGGGTTGGGAGGGTATCCTTACCGGTAAGGACATAATGAATATGATGGCCATCGACGAGGATCGTAGCGGTGGTAAGTGGGACACTGTTTTTAGCGAATTCTTTTTTGGCTGCCTTGTCCGTCTTACGGAAAGTCATGCAGCTCTGTGCCAGAATGAGCCATAATAGCAGGAAGACGCCTATGGTCTGGCACGTACCCATCAGAAAACGTTTACTCACCTTTTATTAGTCTTTAATATCCAAAGACGCCATAGGCGTCTTTGGATATTATGTTTATCTGCGTCTGTTCCGTTGATGCGGGGGCTGCGGCTTTTTGGGGTCCTGGTTGTCTCCTTTGTTCTCTCCCCCGGCTGGCGGCCTGTTCTCTCCCCCGGCCGCTCTATTCTCGCCGCCGGCGCCCCTGTTGCCTCCTCCTCTGTTGTCACGCCCGCCCCGGTTCTCTCCACCTCCCCGGTTATCGCGTCCTTCTCTTCCCTGATTCTGATGGCCATGTCGTTTCTTCCGGTCGGCTTTTTCCAGGGTCTTCAGGCTGATCTGGCCTACGAGGTCTACAAAGCCATCTTCTATTTCTTTAGGTTTACCCGTACTGACTTCCACTGGTTCCAGGCTATCCGGTATCACATTCTGTGCATTCAGCTGCCGGATCTTTCTTACCCGTTCAATGGTAAGGGGAAATTGCTTATTGCTGTCGGGTAATACATACCACATCAGGTTCTTGAAAATATCTTTCTTAATGAGAATGGCCGTCCCTTTGGCCACTTGCAGGGTCTCTACATTATCCGGGAAGTTTTGCAGGGCATCCAGGTAGGTATCCAGCTCATAGTTCAGGCAACATTTGAGCCTGCCGCACTGACCGCTCAGTTTGCTTTGATTGATGGACAGGTTCTGGTAGCGGGCTGCCGTAGTATTGACGGACTTGAAATCCGTAAGCCAGGTGCTGCAACACAATTCTCTTCCGCAACTGCCGATTCCCCCTACTTTAGCCGCTTCCTGCCTGGCGCCGATCTGCCGCATTTCTACTTTCAGGCGAAATTCCCCGGCGAATATTTTGATGAGTTCCCGGAAATCTACCCGGTCATCCGCTATATAGTAGAAAGTAGCTTTGCGTCCGTCCGCCTGGATTTCCACTTCGCTCATTTTCATGTCCAGTTTCAACTGGCGGGCAATGGCCCTGGACCTTACCAGGGCTTCTTTTTCCCTGGCTTTGTTCTGCTGCATGATCTCTATGTCTTTGTCGGTGGCCCGGCGCAGTACTTTTTTAATATCGGGATTGTTCTCTTCCACCCCTTTTTTCTTCATTTGCAGGCGGACGACCTCTCCGGTAATAGTCACTTCTCCTACGTCAAAACCGCTAACGCCTTCCACACTGACCACATCGCCCTTGTCAAAAAGCTGTGTGGTAGTATTACGATAGAAATCTTTTCTGCTGCCCTTGTTAAAGCTGACTTCTACCACCCGGCACCCGCTTTCGGGATCACTAAAAGGTAAATTCGCCAACCAGTCGTGTACATTCAGCCGGTTACATCCCCCGCTGCTGCATCCACCATTACTTTTACAGCCGGAGGGTTTGCCTCCTGTGGCTGTTCCACAATTACTACATCCCATATTCCCCGAAAATTAATAGTTAATGATAAATAGTAAAAAGAAGGAACAACGGCACAGGCAGAAGAACTCTACTGACTACTGAGCATGCAAAGCCACTATAAGAGATATATTTATGCTAAGATGACTCTGTTCGATCGGCCCAAAACTCTTTTCACTCCTCCCAATTATACTGATGGCCCGGTCCGGATTACTTCTTTTCACAGGCCCCAATACCAGGGCCATTGCCAAATATACTACGAAACGGCCATTTATCACAAGGAGGGCTTTCTTTTTTCCCCGGCTGGGACCGCCGGGGAAAACGGGCAATTGCGGGGAAAACGGGCTAATTGACTACTGCGAGGGTGCGATTTGCTATAATATGGTATAATTTAATGGTCAGTGCGTGAAACAGCATTTTTGCGTGGGCATTCCGTTCAATATAATAAGCTGCCCGGTCCAATTCCTCGATGATGGCTTTTTGCTGGCCTATACCGGCTATCTTATTCAGGCGCAGGGCAATATCTTTTTCATTATCCGGAATAGCCAGTTGGGCAGGGTCCATGTACCGGAGCCGGATAGCCTGCTCCAATAAATGATTGAAATAGTGGAGGAACTGCTTCTGCCTCTCCCGGCCGGATTTGCTGATCTCCTCTATCCATTTGACCTGGGCGATAGGCCCTGTCTTCAGGATGGCATTCAGCCATTCCCTCAATACGCTTTGCCAGTCATCTTCTGCGTGTCTTATCAACTGCAGGGCTTCATGATAATTGCCTTCAGAGATAGCCGCGACCTGCCGGGCCTGTTCCGCCCCGATGCCTGCACGTTCCACCAGCGCCTTTTCTATGTCCGGGGTCTCGGGTGTGGGCACTCTTACCAATTGGGTCCTGGACAGGATAGTCTGCAGGATCATCGACTCATTTTCGGCCACCAGTATGAACAACGTGTCGGGAGGGGGCTCTTCGATGAGCTTCAGCAGCTTATTGCCTTCATTGCCAAGGTATTCGGGCATCCACATGACCAGGATCTTATAGCCGCTTTCAAAGCTCTTGAGGTTCAGTTTGTGGATGATATCATTGCATTCGTGGGCGGTGATATTGCCTTGTTTGTTTTCCGCACCGATGAACTGCAGCCAGTCATAAGCATTGCCGTAGGGGTATTGGCGGATGAACTCCCGCCATTCGGAAATATAGTCCGTACTTACGGGCTTGTCTCCGGCCTTTTTCGGTATGACGGGGTAGGAGTAATGAATATCAGGGTGAATAAGCTGCCTGGCCTTGACACAGGAAGGACAGATTCCACAGGCATCAGACGGAAATGAGATCTTGCCTTGTCCCGGCTCTCCCTGCTGATCGGCCTGCCCGGGAGCTTCGTCCCCAAATAAGGACGGGCCTGCGGGAGCCGGGGGACTTTTCCTATTCACTTTTTCACAGAGAATATACTGGGCAAATGCCAGGGCCAGGGGTAACGCCCCGCTGCCCTCATTGCCGAGAAAGAGCAGGGCATGGCTTAACCGGTTGAATTGTATCAGCTCAATGAGGCTGTGTTTGATGCGAGCCTGCCCGATGACATTATTAAATGACATATCCCGCAAAGGTAAAATAAAAATACGGGGGCACTGGCCCCCGTATTTTTATTTTATGTATAATGGTCTAATTCAGGTATTTGGTGATCTGGTCATCCATTGGCTTCACCTTGCTGGGGAATACCGCCACTAATTTACCATTCTCGTCTACCAGGAATTTGGTAAAATTCCATTTGATCACCGGATCAGCGACACCCAGCTTTTTAGCTTCTTCTGTCAGGTATTTGAAAAGGGGGGCCGTATTTTCTCCGATCACATCCACTTTTTCAGCCATTGGGAAAGTAACCCCATAATTTTTGGTACAGAATTCACTGATTTCCTTACTTGTACCTGGCTCCTGTTGTGCGAAGTTATTGGCGGGGAAGCCGATGACTACCAATTTGTCCTTATATTTCTCATATAATTTTTCCAGGTCGGCATATTGAGGAGTGAAACCACATTTGGAAGCTGTATTGACGATCAGTATTTTTTTGCCTTTGTATTTGGCAAGATCAATCGTATTGCCATCCAGGCCCGGCACTTTGAAATCATGAACGCTCACAACGCCTGTGGTTAAAAAAAGGGAAAGAAGCAGGGCTCGTAACATAAAATAATGATTTTGGTTGAAGGTATTTAAGTTCCTGAAATTACTACAAAGTTGGAACGCTAAAGTTTAGATTAGGGTCGAATTTGAATGATGAATGGTTCGCAGAAAGGTTGAATGGTCATTGCCTTTCATAACATCCCAGATCGGGCAAGCCGACAGGCCGGGCATTTCCATCGAGATCTACGGTAAGGGCTGTGCTCACACCTTTATTAATAGCTGGCGATCCGGCCCGCAGATGAAAATCGTAATATCTCCGGGAAGTGTTAACGCTATCGAAGAGAGGATCATTATTGGCAATAATATCAGACGAGCTGATTCCGGCCGGGGTAGTTTTTACCTTCCAGAGGCAATTGGAAAAATTTACGGAGAAAGGATTGCTGCCTTGTTGGGATACCAATACTTCATTGTCCACGCTGCCGTTGCCTCCCCAAAAAATACAATTGAGGAAGTTCGCTGTGAGATCGGCTGTTGCAATAGCGCTGCCCTGTGCTACATAATTACTGACGGAAAGTACGGGGAATGTATGGGCAATAAGATCATTGGAAAAACTGGCGGCCGTACAATGGGTAAACTGATAGCTGCCTCCGTATCCGAGCACTATATTTTTTCCGCAATTGCTGATCAGGCAATTGGCAGCCTGTATACTGCTCTGGGCCCCGAGGATACCGGCATCGTAACTGTTGTCGATGATGCATTGGTTCAGTACGAGTTTGGGGACTGCATTCAGGGAGGGGCCTTCCGCCACGACACCCTGGTATGCATTTTTGATTACGGCGAATTGCAGGTTATTGTTTATACTGGTATTCCGGAAATAGATACCGGGCCAGCTTCCCGGATACTCACGGTAAGGCTCATCCAGCCGGTCTCCCTGGAAATACACTTTTGCACTATCGGATTTATCTCCGGATACCTGTAAGGTGCCATCTACCAGGAAAGGAGCATCTGCATGCAGATAGATTCTGCATCCCCGGGGAATCGTCAGCAGGGCATTCGTGTCTACCTGCAGCCCGCCCAATATCACATAAGGCAATGTGTTGTCCCAGGTGGTATTTCCCCTGATTGTTTCGTTGCGCAGGAAATGGGCATTTTGTCCCCAGGCCTGCAATTGAATATATTTTTGATTCCCATTGAAGGAAACCTGTATGCTATCCTGTACGATAAAAGGCAGGTTGGAGGAACCGGGCCGGATGGTAACGGCTACGAACAGATAGATGCTGTCGTTCGCTTCCAGTTCAAGACCGTCCTGCTCCGGACCTGGGGAGCCATCTATATTAATGGCGAAATAAGACCCGCTGCCGCCCATGAGTTTCACATCGGACAGACGGAGCTTCTGATTGTTGTTATTGATGATCTTTACTGCTTCCGTGACGGAGCCGGAAGAAGTGAAGACTGTATCGAAGAATAAGGTGTCAGCAGAAAAATGAATGAGGGCATCCTTACCGGTGATAAAAGAATCTTTCCGGCAGGAAAGTATAAAAAGGACCGGGAACGATAGTATGAGCAGCAGCAGCTTGTTCATTGGCTTCAAAAGTAATGAAAATAGCTTCAAGCTGCAAGCTTCAAGCCGCAAGCTGATTTGCTAAAATGTCTTAACAATTTCTAAAATAATTATATATAGCTGGCTATAAGCTTGCAGCTAACAGCTTGACGCTATTTTTGCAGCTAAAAAAGATACTGGTATACTTCTTCCACCCGTCCCACGGGCCGGATCTCGATACCGAACTTTTGGTTGTTGAGACCTTTCAGGTTGTATTTGGAAACAAAGATCTTTTCAAAACCCAGTTTTTCGGCTTCCGCTATACGTTGTTCGATGCGATGGACTGCGCGGATCTCCCCACTCAGTCCAACTTCTCCGGCGAAGCAGATATGGGAGGAAAGGGGAGTGTCTTCATAGGAGCTGAGCAAGGCGCATAATACGGCCAGGTCGATAGAAGGGTCTTCTACTTTCAGACCTCCGGCAATATTGAGGAAGACATCCTTTACGCCAAAATGAAAACCTCCTCTTTTTTCCAATACGGCGAGCAGCAATTGCAGCCTGCGCAAGTCGAAGCCGCTGACAGTCCTTTGAGGAGTTCCGTAAACAGATTGGGTCACCAGCGCCTGCACTTCTATCAGCAGAGGTCTTAGTCCTTCGATCGTCGCTGCTATTGCTATGCCGCTCAGCTGTTCTTCTTTTTGGGTGATGAGGAGTTCGCTGGGATTACTTACGCCCCGCATGCCCAGTTCGGTCATTTCATAGATGCCCAGTTCGGCCGTGCTGCCAAAACGATTTTTCAGGGTGCGGAGGATACGATAGGCATAGTGCTGATCTCCTTCAAATTGAAGGACTGTATCTACCATATGTTCCAGCATTTTAGGGCCGGCGATGCTGCCATCCTTGGTAATATGGCCTATTAAAAAGACAGGGGTGTTAGTCTCTTTGGCAAATCGCTGGAATTCAGCGGTACATTCCCGGATTTGAGAAACACTTCCGGGGGAAGATTCAATATAAGGGGATTGCAGTGTTTGAATGGAATCAACGATGACCAGTTGGGGTTGTAATTTTTTGATCTCGCTGAAAATAGTCTGGGTAGAAGTTGCTGTTAACAGATAAAAGTTTTCATTTTGAACGTTCAGGCGGTCAGCACGCATCTTGATCTGCTGCTCACTTTCTTCTCCGCTGATATATAGTGTCGTTGTATTTTTTAAAAGCAGACCAACCTGCAGGAATAAAGTACTTTTTCCTATTCCGGGTTCGCCGGCTATCAGCACGATACTTCCCGCAACGATGCCTCCACCCAGAACTCTGTTTAACTCGGCATCCGGGCTGACGATTCTTTTTTCTTCGGCACTTACTACCTCATTCAAAGAGATCGTCCGGATCTCTTTTTTATCATTGGAAAATTTTTTCCATTCAGATTCCGACAATCGGTCGTCTTTAGTAATGACTTCTTCGACGAATGTGTTCCATTGTTCACAGGAAGGACATTTTCCTAACCATTTAGCACTTTCATATCCGCAATTACTGCAAAAGAATGCTGTTTTTATTTTGCTTGTGAGTTTACTCATGCGGTAAAGTTAATTGCTTATTGATTTTTTAGGTGCATCGATGGGGGAGAGTGAGTAATTAAAATGGGTCAGTTGTCAGGGGGGACTAAAAAGTAAAAGGGCCAGCTAAATCGCCGGCCCCTTACTTACTAACCCATTAAATTCTTGCACTAAATTACAAATTAGCGCCACATAACAAAATAATTTTTTGGGGTGTGAATAACTTTAAAAGGGTCAAGGCCCCCTTTTTTTTCGGGGACAACACCTTCTTAATACATTGACAATCAAAATATTGTGAAAATATTTAACCGGCTTACCCAGACGGCTGAACCGGCGGCAGTCCGTTTAAAGTATTGAAAATTAACAATGGGACCCGGGTCCGGACACCCTGGGAAATTTTGCCTTTTCCGGCGTGCGGGGAAGGTATTTTTTTCATTTAAAAATATATATTGATTAAATATATATGTTATTTATTGATGTATTTAATGAGAAAATAGGTAAATTAATGTTTATAAAATGGTATTAAAATTAATGCAAATGTAAAGCCGGATTTTACATTTGCCGTTCAACTGTCAATTTCTCCTCCTGTCAATTCTTGAGTCAATACTGCTTTGATTATCCACCTTTTGAATGGATTTTTTTGACGTTAAACCAAGCTACAACGCATGAAGAACCTTATCAATTGAGATTGGTATTTTTTCAATACTGGCTATTTATCGGTTAATCAGCTCTATTGTTGTATAAATAGTTGATAATCAATCAATAGAATATTCGCCCGCCCTATTTTGGAAACTTTATCACCCAATTGAAGACTGCTAATAGCTATTTAAGAACGCCAAACACTATTAAACATGAGAAAAACAAGTTTTTTAAACCCGGGGCTTTTCCCGCTACAGGATCCCCGACACTATCTTTTTAAGCATTTCCCAAAGGAGCGTTCACGGCTAACCATTTTGAGGTAGACCTTTGCCGGTTGCCCCTGTATTGTTCATTTTAACATTTGTGCATTTTGGGTTCCCTGACAGCCAGTCAGGCCTGACTATCAGGCAGAAGTATTTTTTGCAATCCGCATGTGTCGAAATGAGCAGGGCAATACAAGGGTAAATCTTCTCTTCTAACCATATTAAAAATTTTAACCAAAACAACTGAACATGAGAAAACTTCACCATTGGCTGGTGGGCATTTCACTGCTCATTTCCATAGGGTTGCACGCACAAGTAAAAGAGATCTCAGGAAAAGTGCTCGACCCTTCGGGAACGCCTATTCAGGGAGCGTCCATTAAGATCAAGAATGCTAAAACCGGTACAAGTGCAGACCCCAACGGGGATTTTACCTTAAAAGTGCCACCCAGGGCCGTGCTTGTTATAAGCGGGATCGGGTATGAAACAACGGAATTTGCGGTAGGAGATCGCACCACGTTGACCATTTCGCTAAGGGCAAGCAATTCCGCCCTCAGCGAAGTGGTCGTTACAGCCCTGGGGATCAAGCGTGAAAAGAAAGCTCTGGGTTATGCTGTGAGCACTGTTGATAAGTCCGCCCTGGAATTACGACCGGAAACTGATCTGGGACGGGTACTTAGTGGTAAGGCGCCCGGATTGAATATTTTAGCCACCAGCGGCCTGAGCGGTAGCGGCACCAATATTAATATCAGGGGAATCAGTACTATAACAGGCAATTCTACGCCTCTGTTCGTAGTGGATGGCGTACCGTTCGACGGGGCTACTAATGCACAGACCAATTTTACATTCGGAACGCAGACCTCCAGCAGGTTCCTGGACCTGGATCCCAACAATATTGAAAGTGTAAATGTACTCAAGGGTTTAAGTGCGACTACATTATATGGAGAAGCAGGAAGGAACGGGGTGATTCTTATAACCACGAAGAACAATACCACTCAAAAGACCAAAAAGAAAAATGAGATCAGCGTCGCCCAGTCCTATTTTGGGACCAAGGCTGTTCTTCCCGAATACAATACGGAATATGGAGGGGGCTTTGACCTTAGTGAAGGGATCGCCTTCTTCAGTAACTGGGGGGCAAAGTTTAAAAACCCACCGGATAACGTTACCCACCCTTATGATAAACCGATGTACGCGCTGGCATTTCCGCAATTTCAGGGAGCCCCTTATGCTTTCAAATTTTACAGCAGCGTTCCCCACTTTTTCAGGACCGGTACAACGAGCACGACGGCCGTTAACATGGCAGGGGCCACACCTACCTTGAATTATAATATGAACTACAGCTATACCGACGATAAGGGGTATCTTATCGGCAACGGGCTCAATAAAAACACCTTTGGAGCGGGCGGCACAGCCAAACTTTCGAACAAATTCACCATATCAGGCACCATTAACTATGTCATCACGGATGTAAAAACACCGCCGACCAGCGATAGTTACGGGAATAATTCTACCAACACCTCTGTGTTCGGGAACGTAATGTATACTCCTACGGCAGTCGATCTGATGGGGCTCCCTTACGAAAGCCCCCTGGACCATTCCTCCATTTATTACCGGAATGACAACGGTATCCAGAACCCCCGCTGGACCCTCTATAATGCTTTTACTGTTGACAAGGTCAACAGGGTATTCGGGCAGGTACAGGTCAGGTATGAACTCCTGAAAGAATTGAACCTGGCTTACCGGGTCGGGTACGACAATTACAATGAAACCCAGGAATATGCCCAAAATAAGGGAGGTATCCTTACCCCTACCGGCATCTATCGTACATCAAATGATCAAAGTACTATCTGGGATCATACCTTATTTTTAAATTACAATCACAACCTTACCGACAACTTCAACCTGAATGTGGATGCGGGTGTTAATTCAAGGAGAGAATTGTATTCTCAGACCGGGGAGACGAGCCAGCAGCAATTGGTCTACGGGATAATGAGCCATGCGAATTTCGTCACGCATAGCAGCCTGGCAGAGGACGGACTAACGGAACTCAATACCGTAAATACAGAGACCCTGGACCTTGGGGCTTTTGCTTTGGCTCAGCTGGGTTTCCGGGACTACGCTTTCTTAACGGTAGGCGGACGGAATAGTTGGAAATCTACCGTGGAAGCTTCCAACAGGAGTATCTTTTATCCGAATGCCAGCTTATCCTTTATTCCTACTTCTGCATTTTCCGGGTTACAGAATAACGAGACCATCAACTATCTGAAGCTCAGGGTAGGTTATTCCACCAGCGCTAATTACCCGCCTCCTTATAATACGAGGCCGTATATCAGCACTGCCACCAATAATTTTATTACTGCCAGAGGGACTCCTATCAGCGTAAATACTTATCCCGCCAACCTTTTTAATCCCGGATTGAAACCCGAACTGCTTCGGGAGTTAGAAGGCGGTATCGAAACCAAACTGCTGAACAACCGGGTATCGGTCGACCTGACCTTATACCACCGGGTAGCGAAGGATCAGATCCTGCAAAGACCCCTGGATCCCGCTGCAGGATATACGGGTCAGTTCATCAATGCCGGGCAGGTGACCAACAAAGGCATCGAGCTGGCGTTGGGTCTAACGGTCATCCAGACCAAGGATTGGAAATGGCAACTGGATGGGCTCTATACCCTTAATAAGAGCATGGTCAGCAAAATACCTGTCGATCTGAAAGATATACCTATTGCAGGTTATTCCAACAAGGGCACATTCGCCAAGAACGGATATGCCCTGGGCGTCATTGAAGCAACATACTTTCAAAAAGATCCAAAATCGGGCAAGAGACTGGTAGGGTCGGATGGTAACTATATCAATTCGAACGATATCGCCGTTATCGGAGATCCCAATGCAAATTATAAGGTAACGGGTATCAGCACTCTTACCTATAAAGGATTCAATTTCCGCTTTCAGGTGGATTATACCAACGGAGGGGAAATGTATTCCGGAACGGCAGGCGCCTTGTTAAGCCGTGGTGTTACGAAGGACACACAATTCGACAGGGCTGCTCCTTATATTATGCCCGGTGTTCTTGAGAATGGCCAACCGAATAATATCCAGATATCCGCTACGCAGGCCTATTATGGCAACGGTATCACCAATGGTGCCGCGGATGAGTCGGCCATATACGATGCCACTGTTATCCGGTTACGGGAAGCTTCTTTGGGTTATAGCCTTCCGGCAAAGCTGATCTCCAAACTGCCTTTCGGCTCCATCTCCATCAGTGTATCCGGCACCAACCTCTGGTATTATGCCCCGAATTTCCCCAAATATGTTCATTTTGATCCGGAAGCCTCCGGTTTAGGCGTAGGGAACGGAAGGGGAATGGAATTCCTGACAGGGCCATCTGCCCGCCGTTACGGTGGAAGCATACGCCTAACTTTCTAAATTTTAAATCAGCAACTATGAATTTTAAAAATATTTTCCTGGGGATTTTCGGAATAGCGATTTTTGCAGGGCTGACCTCCTGTAAAAAGGAGTTTGATCGTTTATCGACCAATCCAAATTATCCCGACCCCTCCAAAGCCGACGCCGATCTGTACCTCAACCAGGTACAGCTGAGCTTTAACAATTTTTTTGCGAGCACTCCCAGTAACCTGGTAAACGCCCATTATAGCGCCTCCGATTTCGGAGCTCAGTTAACCCGCCAGCTTAACTGGACGGGCCCCTTTTACAGGAATGGGTATACGCCTCCCAGCTTTGACGATGAATGGATCTATGCGTATGCTTCGGATCCCGTGTATGCTATCAATTCCGGCGTTATCAACAACGGGCTTGCCCTGGTGCCACTCGCGCAACAGTCGAAGAAATATGTGCATTCGGGTATTGCCAGGGTGCTGATGGCCTATACGCTTGGCACGCTGGTAGATGATTTCGGGGACGTCCCTTTTTCCCAGGCGGCTTTGGGCACTGCCAGTACCAGTCCTAAAGTGGATCCTGGCGCAACGGCCTATGCCTCCGTGCAGACCCTGCTGGACAGCGCTATTGCAGATTTTGCCAAACCCAGCGCCAGCGGGCCAGCCAATGATCTTTTTTACCCCGGCGGCTCTTCAAAGGATAATTACCATTCTGCTTACTGGACTACGCTGGCAAAAACCCTGAAGCTTAAATACTATATGCAGGCACGACTGGTGGACAATACGGTAGCTTCGAAGGTCCAGGCATTGTTAACTGAGGATGATCTGATCAATGATCCTTCCCAGGATTTTGTATTCAACTATGGAATTAACCTTACTTCTCCTGATAGCAGGCATCCTCACTATGGGCTGGATTATGTCAGTTCCGGAGGAGTGGGAGAATATCTCAGCAACTATTTCATGTGGATGGTCGCCTCCCAGAAATATGGAGGAGTAGTGAATCTCACCGGTGATCCCAGATTGCGTTACTATTTCTACCGCCAGGTAAAGAACTATTCATGGGCCAATTCGCAGACATGTCCCTGTTTCGTCAATTCACAGTTCGGAGGCTCGAATTTCCCGGCCTGGTATCCCAGTGTTCCGGACCAGACTCCTTATTGTGTGATCGGCAGGGGATATTACGGCAGGGATCATGGAGATAACAGCGGTGCTCCGCCCGACGGCAGCTTCCGTACGGCATGGGGGGTTTACCCGGCAGGAGGCCAATTTGATGCCGACCAGTTCACTACGGTGAATTTAGGGATAGGTGGCGCCGGAGCCGGCATCAATCCGATCTGGCTGTCTTCCTTTACCTCGTTCTTAGAGGCCGAAGCAGCCCTTACACTAGGTGTTACCATTCCGCAGACAGATCCCAGAACGGCCCTCACCAATGGAGTTACCACTTCCATTAACAAGGTGATGGCTTTTCCTTCCACCATAGGTGTGACGCCTTCTTCATCTGTTGTTCCTTCGGGCAGCCAGGTTGCCAGTTATATCAGCCTGGTACAGAGCAATTATGATACGGCTACTACGAATGATTCCCGGTTAAATATTATCATGACTGAATACTACCTGGCCCTTTGGGGAAATGGCGTAGAGGCTTATAACAATTTCAGGCGCACCGGTAAGCCCAATAATATGCAGCCGGCCGTTGCAGTGCCTGATCCGGGGCATTTCATGCGATCCTTCTTTTATCCTTCCGTATTTGTGAACAGAAATTCCAATGCTCCTGCGCAAAAGAATCCGGGAAACGCAGTTGACAAGGTCTTTTGGGATAATAATCCGGATGATTTTATTAAATAAATTTTAAAACGAGTCTATGAAGAAATTAATAATAATATGCATGGCGGCGGTCGGTATCGGCTTTGCTGTCAACTCCTGTAAAAAATCCGGAGGCTCGGTCAATCCGCTTACGGATGTTAAGAACAATACCATCGGATCTTACCTCGTATTGGACAGCTCGATCAACCTGACATTCGGATCTCCTATTGCTACTGCTTCGGTCGGTATAGTAGTGCATGCGTATGCAGGAGGCGAGGCTGTTGACCATACTTTGCTGTTTGCTGTAAAAGGCACTTCTTATGATACTACTAACTGGCGCCTGGTAAAATCAGTGCCTTATACATCGGGAGAGAATAAGCTGGTGGTAACGGGTGCAGAGCTGGGCACGGCTTTTGGCGTGGATCCTTCCACCTTTGCTCCCGGTTCGTTCTACACGGTCTATACGAGGATCGTTACCAAGTCCGGAAAGACCTACGATGTGAACAACACCGGCAATAATGCAGGAAGCGGACTGGTCACAGGTCCTACCTATTTCTCGGCATTTTCCTTTACGGCTTATGTCGGTTGTGCCTTTGTCGCTCCTGTTGGCGGAACCTACAAGGTGGTGTATGATGACGATTGGCAGGATAATGCGGATGGTTCTCTCGTACAGGTAACGGATGGCCCCGGCGCTAACCAGATCAACCTGAGCCAGGTGTGGCCCAATCCAGCCTATGGAACGATCATAAAACCGCTGATAGTGAATGTGAATCCGTTGAATGGCGAAGCCACCGTTCCCAAAGTGGATTTCGGAAATTATGGTTATACGGCAACTGCCGCATCCGGGACCGGTTATGTGTTATCCTGTACGGGTTATATTACTTTGTCGATCGATGTGATCGCCGCCGGATCGGATCAGGGTAATCTGAAACTCATTTTGCAAAAGCAATAGTAAGATTGTGTGACTCAATGTTGACAGTGAAAGACGGCCCCGGTTTCTACCGGGGCTTCTATTTTTTGCGGGGGCCGTGGCCCATCTATTTGCGGGAACTCTAAAAAAATTGTTAAAGAAAATTAATTTTCAATGAAAAGTTCGTATTTTGAACCACTAAAACTGACGCAGTACCAACTCCGCTCGTCACCTCTTACGTTTGCTTCCAGTGAAACTTTTTTTAGTTTTTAACGTAACACCACTACTACACATGAGAAAACTTCACTGTTTACCAAAGGGCATCTTATTGCCCTATGATCACGGGCCTCTTGCCCAAATTACACAGATGTCTGTCTCCAGGCAATTTTCCGGCTAATTTTTATGTGACCACCTGAATAAAGACAGGGAAATCTTATTGCCCGAATCTCCATAAAGGGGAAGACTTTTAGTATTTAATAAACACAAACTACACATGAGAAAACTGCACTGCTTGCTGTTGGGCATCGTATTGCTCATCAGTGAAGGGCTATTCGCCCAGAACATTGAGGTGACCGGCAAAGTCACCGACCCGACCGGTTCACCCATTCCTAACGCAACTATCAAAATTAAAGGTATCAGGTCCGGCACCAGTGCGGACTTTAGTGGCTCCTTTAAGATCAAGGCCCCCGGCAACGCCATCCTGATCATTAGCGGAGTAGGATATGAAAACAAAGAAGTAAAAATAGGAGGCGCTTCTTCTCTTTCCGTCCAATTGAACACGGATACAAAGTCTCTGAGTGAAGTAGTGGTTACCGGTGTCGGTGTCGCTACCAGCAAAAAGAAACTGGGTATTTCGGTGGAATCAGTTACGGCGGATAAAATGCCCGCTGCACCAACTGCTTCCGTTGACCAGGCATTGGTCGGTAAAATTCCGGGGGCACAGATATCCAGCGTCAGTGGAGTCCCCGGGACATCTGTAAATATCCTTTTGCGGGGCATTAACACGCTACAAAGCGGCACCTCTCCGATGATTCTCCTGGATGGAATTCAGTTATATGCTACTAATTTAAACACCATTGATCTTAGTACTATAGAACGGGTTGAAGTAGTACAGGGTGCTGCTTCCGCCGCTTTGTATGGTGCTCAGGGCGCCAATGGAGTTATTCAGCTATTCTCTAAAAAAGGAAGGCCCGGCAGGATCAATATCGATGTCTCTTCCAATGCTACCAGAAATACTTACCTGAATATCGGTAAGGTTCACAAGGCCGCATTACACAGCTTCGTGACAGACGCAAATAATAATGTGGTGGATGGGTCGGGTGACATACTGGTACAGGATCCAAACACCGGCCAGTATAATGGTAATGTGGTATGGAACAGTACTGATCCTACCAATATTAACAATAAGCCCTATAATGCAAATTTGAAATACTATGATCATTTCAAACAGTTTTTTGTACCTGCCAATACGATAAATAATTCAATCTCCCTTTCCGGATCGAAGGATAAATCGGATTTTTTCATTTCTGCTTCCAATAACTACCAGGAAAGCAATTTTAAAAATAATGGATATTACACCAGAAATAATTTCCTGGTGAATGTTGGAATGGAACTGGCTAAGGGACTTAAATTCAGGACGATCACCCAATTAGCCTATACGCGCAATACGCTTTTATCCGACCAGGGGTTTATTTATGAGTTGAATAATAGCCAGCCTTTTGCCAATTATAATTTCCTGGATCCGCAGGGCAATCATGCTAAAAGCTATGGTAGCGCAGTCGGAGTGAACGGAAGCAATCCTAACTATGATATTCAATATGAGCATTATGTAGAGAATAAGCTGGATGCCGTTCAGACCCTGGATCTTGCCTATAAATTCCCGAAATTTGTAGATCTGGATTTAAAATATGGCCTGAATTATGAGAATGATCCCTCTACACGGACCTATGATAACCAATCAGCTAATCTCAATGCCATTGCCAACGGGCAAACCGCAGGCGGAATTCGGTACTACAATAAGACAGATCTGAATGGAGAAATTCAGAAATATCAGTTAGATGATGTATTTCAGAATTTGTTAGCCACCGCCAATATTCATTTCGATCTTCAAAATGATTTTAAAATAAATATCCCCATTCAGTCTACTACCCAGGTCTCATTTGACTGGCGGCATGACAAACAAAATTATTATGATGCCGTTACGGTGGGATTGCCTGCCTATAATCCGGTTACTCCGGCTGAGGGAGAATCTTACCAGGTTTTCCAGGCAGGATCCGTTCCCTTTATTACCTATGGATACCTTGTAAATGAAAGACTTGAATATAGCGATATCGCAGGCGTTGCCGGTGGATTCAGAACGGATTATTCATCGGCTTTTGGTGCAGGTCATACGCCATTTACCTTCCCCAATGTGAATGGGTTTTTGCGAATAGGGGCTTTGCCTTTCTGGCGGGACGCTAAAATAGGGGGTATCATTCCCGAATTCAAGGTCAGGGGAGCTTATGGTGAGGCGGGTATACAGCCTCATCCTTTTGACCGTTATATAACATTGAGCACGGGTAACCTGGGAAATAACAACGCCTTTTATTTTGGCTCGCAGCAGCCGAACCCTCTATTGAATGTCGAAGTTTCGGAGGAAAAGGAAGTGGGTGCGGATCTGGGATTCAATGTACTGGCTGGAAACTGGTTAAAAACAATAACGCTGAGTTCCACTTATTGGAACCGTAAGACAAAGAATGCCATATGGGCCGTGGATGTGGCTCCTACTACCGGTGTGGGAACGGAAAAGAACAACGCGTTCTCTTTAGGATCCAATGGTGTACAGTTCAGCGTAAATTTCGGTCTGTTATCTTCGAAGAACCTGACCTGGAATTTCACTACCAATTTCGGGCATCAGTCTTCAAAAATTTTATCGACGGATGGTCCTCCGGTCGTACTGACAGCAGCGGCGGGAGCGACCGGATATGTTTTGCAGGCAGGCGAGAAGGTAGGGCAATTATTCGGTTATTATACCCTGCATAGTGTAGACGCAATCGATAAGACTACTGGTCAGCCATATATTGACAAGGCTGACCAGGCGAAATATGCTGTGGCCAGCAACGGGATTGTAGTAAATACTGCCACCAAACAGCCTTATGTAACACCTAACCTGTACAGCTTTGGAGATCCTAACCCTAAGTTCAATGCATCATTCATTAATGAATTTGCCTATAAAGGCTTCCTTACTATAGCCTTCCAGTTTGACTGGCTCTATGGTAGCCATGTATACAATCAAACAAAGGAGTGGATGTACCGGGATGGGATCAGCGGAGATTATGATAAGCCTTTTTCGATCGGTGGCGGAACTCCACAGGCATGGACCGCTTTTTACAGGGGCATGTACGCACAGGTATCCAGGGATGGCACCAAGAGCTATTTTTATGAAGACGCATCCTTCTTACGATTGCGCAACCTGGCGGTAGGATTCGATTTTGCAAAAGCGCTCAACCTGAAAGGGTTTAGAAAATTGCAATTAGTAGTAGGCGGCCGGAATCTGTGGACCAAGACAAAGTATACCGGCATGGATCCTGAGATCAATTCAGCTTCGACTACGACAACGACTGAAAACCCTACGACATTTAGTCCATACCCCTTATCCAGCGGAGCAGCTTCCGCGCAGAACAGTTCTTCATGGGACAGGGGAACGGACCATAATACGTTGCCTAACTATAAATCTTATCAGATAGGATTAAATATTGGTTTATAGATCATGACATGTAAATCACTAAAAAATTTCACTATGCGAAATATAAAATCTTTATGGCTTTTAATAGGTTTTTCATTCCTTGCTGTCTCCTGTAAAAAGCAGCTGGATGTTAAAAATCCGAATTCACCTACTCCTGAGAGCGCTGCTACCCCAGTGGGGATCATTAACCTCGCACAAGGTGGCGTTTATTTAAACGGGTTTAATAATACGAAATATTCCACCGATCAGCTTTTAACGGGATTCTGGGGCGAGACCATTACCTATCATTCCATTATGGGTGATGAGACATGGCAGGAGGCGGCCAATGAATATATGAATCAGCTTGGCGCGCCTTACACCGTTACACTGGATAATAGTTCAGTTGTAATCAATCCCAATTCCCCGCAGAGCCAGATTGACCTGATCCGGCAGATCAATCAGAATAGTTACGGCTATGCAAATCCGCTGTATTATGAGTGGGCATATATGTATGCCATGAACAATGCGATGAATAACGTATTGAGCATCGCGCCTACGGTAAAGTTCCAGACCAGCGGAACGACAGAATTAAATACGATCAAGGCATGGGCTTATTTTTGGAAAGGATATGCTTATTCGCGTGTCGGCTCCCTGTATTATGCCGGAATAGTCAATAATACCATAAATCCCGCCAACCTTGCCAGTTCTCCCACTAATGGAAATTATCTTTCCCACCAGGCTATGATCACTGCGGCGAATGCCTGTTTTGATACGGCTGCGGCGCTTATTAATTCCGTGACGGACTCGTCTACCCTTGGGTCTGTTTTGGGTCAGCTTATACCTACTATTTTCCAGGTGGGATTAGGCGGGCCCATGACGCCTTCTATGTGGATAAGGAATATCAACACTTACAAGGCCCGTAACATTTTAGTGAATAATACGGTAGCTACGATGACAGTCAGCCAGTGGGACTCTGTTTTAAATTACGCAAATAATGGCATCAGGAAGGGAGATAATGTATTAACTGCCCGTTCCGACAATAACGCCACTTTTATTTCGTCGGGCGGCACTCTTGCCGGCGCCGCTGCCGGTGACCCTAATAATACGGCTTCCTTCCAGATCATGGAGAGGCTGGTACAGGATTTCAAACCGGGAGACTATCGGTTCAACAACAATTTTGCGCTTTCAACAACAGGGATATTCACTTATCCTGACAGAAGCCAGGCGGGGGGTACAAGATGGCAATTGCTGAATGGGGATCCGGCAGCTCCGGCAGGAGATTCGGCATTGGTATTGTACCCGGACAGTGCGGCTAAATATGCCAATACTATTGTTTACGCCAATACTTCCGTGGGTGCATATGAACTGTACCTGGCGGGCACCTATGAGGAAAATGAGCTCATGAAAGGGGAAGCAAAAATTTACACGAACGATATAGAAGGTGGGTTGGCGAGTATCGATAATGTACGCACCTACCAGGGGGCAAATCTGGCGGCAGTGGCCGGACTGGGATTATCTCTCGCCCAGGCAAAAGAGGAAGTAAGAAGAGAAAGGAGAATTGCGCTCATGTTCAGGGGATTGGCATTTTATGATGCCCGGCGATGGGGAGTGATCACCAGTGTATCCAAAGGGGGGGGAAGAACAGGTTGCTGGCTGATTGATAACAGCGGCAAGCTGAATACCAACGTTACCATGGACTATAACTATTTGGATTATTGGGACGTTCCGGATAATGAATTGGCTTATAATCCGGCTGGAGCAGGAAGCGCCGCTGTAAAAAATCCACAGCAATAGAGAATTAGCGCTAAAATGCCCGGGCTTCCGGGCTGTAATAAAAACTACGTGACTTAATGTTGACAGTGAAAGTCAGCCCCGGTTTTTACCGGGGCTTTATTTTAATAATACCTGGTTATAGGACATTTCTAAAAAAATTGTTAAAGAAAATTAATTTTCAATTAAAAAAGTTCGTATTTTAAATTCCCAAAGCTGACGGTTTATTGGTTAAATGGTTCTGATTTTATATAAATGGTTACCACCCAGCCAGTAAGATACCCACTCGTCATATTTTGGAACGTTCGCTTCCATTGAAGACATTTTTAAGTTTTTTGTTTTTAATATAACACACTACTACACATGAGAAAACTTCACTGTTTACTAATGGGCATTCCATTGCTCGTTGGTCACGGATTGCTTGCCCAATCCATCAAAGTGACTGATAAGGTCACCGACCCCACCGGATCACCCATTCCCAATGCAAGTATTTGGCGCCTGTCTTCCTTCTTCCGACTTCCCGGACGGAACGGTAATACACAAAAATTAATAATGCATTGCCAGGCGGCTCCCGGTTGTTTCCAGGATAGCCTGATAAAGACTGTGTGACTCAATGTTGACAGTGAAAGACGGCCCCGGTTTCTACCGGGGCCTCATTTGCTTAAAGTCAATAGTTTTTTGGGAATTTCCTGAATCCTTATTTCTTAATTTTTTACAACACCAACACATGAGAAAATTTCTAATGCTATCAGCATTGCTGCTATTGTATTCAGTACTAACGTTTGCCCAATCCAGAGAAGTAACGGGTACCGTTACCAATGCGAGCGGCCAGCCCATCCCGCTGGCAACCGTAAAAATAAAGGGTGCCCGGGCAGGCACCAGCGCAGATCAGAATGGAGTATTCACATTAAAAATTGCTCCCCAAACCACTTTGATCATCAGTGCGATCGGTTATGAGAACAAAGAGATCAGCGCAGGGGACCGTACTTCCTTTTCGGTCCAGTTGAGCCAGGACAACAAGTCGCTGAGTGAAGTGGTCGTTACTGCATTGGGTATTACCAGGGACAAGAAAGCCATCAGCTATTCCACGCAGACCGTCAATGCAGAAACGATCGCAAGCGGCGGCAGGAGCAACCTGGTAGATGACCTCAATGGCAAAGTTGCCGGTGTGCAGATCACCAATGCGGGTGGTCAGGCCGGGGCGGGTACCACGATCGTTATCAGGGGATATAATTCACTTACCGGGAATAACCAACCATTGTATGTGGTGGATGGAGTCCCCATTGATAATAGTGCTGAACAGGGAAGCGGGTATGCCTACAATGTTCCCACGGCCAACAGGGCCATAGATCTTAGTCCCGATGATATAGAGAGCCTTACCGTACTAAAGGGAGGGGCTGCAACAGCGTTATATGGAATCCAGGCTGCCAATGGAGCGCTGGTTATTACTACTAAAAAGGGGAGAAACGGAAAATTAAATATAGAATTCGGATATGGCCATTCGCTGGCGAAGGCTAATAAATTTCCGGCTTTTTCACATGGTTTTATGAGGGGTACCGGTGGCGCCTATAATACGGTGACGACCAATAACTGGGGCCCTACCGCCTCCTCCAACCCTGTCTTTCCTGCGGGTACAGATCTTGACCTGGTGGGTACAGGTGTACCTGTTGATGTATCGGGCCAGAAGATTCCCTATTATCCCGACAATTATAAGAATTTCTTTGTCAACGGTAATACCAACAAATACAATCTGGCCTTATCCGGGGGCGGTGATAAAACTACTTATTATGTTGGTTTGTCCAGATTGGATCAGGATGCCATCGTCCGAAACAATACCTATGGTAAAACCTCTGCTGTTCTTAATCTTACCACCCAGGTATCTCCCAGATTAAGTATTACTACAAAAATTAACTATATCAACACCGGCGGCCTGCGTTTCGATGCCGGCAGAATGATGAATGGCCTGGCTTATTATGTCAATACCTGGGATATCACTGCCTTCCCGTGGAAAGATCCTTTCGGGCAGGAGACCTGGTGGCAAAAGACCATTTCTTCACCCATGTGGAGTGTCCATGAAGGGGGCGAGCGCTACAAGATCAATCGTTATATCGCTAATATAGGTGCGGATTACAAACTTGCCAGGGATTGGTCGGTGAATTACAGGTATGGACTGGATAATTATTCGGAAAGCAGGAGGAACGTGGATCCGATCGGTACGCTGTCTTCCTGGGCAACGAACTATTTGGGCCAGATGCATGAAGTAAGAGTGAATAGTCTGCAGGTGAATTCTGAGTTAATGCTCAATTATGATCATCAATTCGGCGAAGATTTTCATTTGCATGGTCTGGTCGGACAGAACGTGTTCTATCACAAATATGATGTGTTGGATATAACAGGTACTTCTTTTGTCCTTCCTGATCTGTTTGATATTACCAATACGCAAACGCAGACTATTTATCATAGTTCCTACCAGAAGCAAACGTTGGGTGTATACGGCGATCTTCAATTAAGCTATAAGGACTTCCTGTTTTTAGAAGGAACGCTGCGTAATGACTGGTCCTCCACCTTACCCCGCAACAATGATCACTTCCTATACCCTTCGGTAAGCGCAGGGTTCCTGTTTTCCGATTTCCTGCATCAGGACTGGCTTTCTTATGGAAAGCTGCGGGCTTCCTATGCTGGTACTGCCAACGATGCTCCGGTCAATGCGTTGACAACGGCGTATACATCTGTTACTCCGACTGTGTTTGCCAACACTCGTTTTTCTTATCCCACATTGGTGGGAAATCCGAACTTAAAACCGGAGCGTACGACTCAACAGGAAGTAGGGCTGGATTTAGGATTTTTTAAGAAGAAAATATTTTTAGAAGCTACTTACTATTCCAAGAAATCATTTGATCAGATCATTAAAGCGCCTACCTCCGATGCAACAGGCGTGACCCAGCAATATCTCAATTTGGGTGAAACGACTAACAAAGGGATAGATGCGACCCTGACGTTTAAGGATGTTATCAAGGCGAAAGACTTTACCTGGACTTCAGCTTTTAACTTCTCGAAGAACGTGAGTAAAGTAGTCAGGGTGGGAGATAATGGGAATGATAAAGTTATCCTGTTAGATGGAACATTCGGAGCGCAGAACTCTACGGCTGAGATCGATGCTCAAAAAGGACAGCACTTTGGCGCCATTTTCGGATATGCCTGGCAGCGTTATGGCGTTAATGAAACGGATCCTAATTACACGAAGGCGCCTATTTTGCTCGGCGCCAGCGGCATCCCGGTTACTTCACCCGGGAAAGTACTATTGGGCAATACCAGCCCTGATTTCATTTTGGGCTGGAACAACTCATTAACATATAAGCATTTTAATTTTGGATTTACGTTAGAGTGGAGGAAAGGCGGCGATGTTGTTAACGATATGAATAACTTACTTACTTATTCAGGTAAAGGCATATTAACCCAGAACAGGTATTACAGTGCTACTTATGCCGGCGCTAATTCGACCAAAACATATGTTGGCGTAGACGACCAGGGTAAGGCCAAGACCGGCACTCCCGTACAATTGACCAAATTATGGTATACCGGTACTTTCAAAAATATAGATGAGAATTATATAGAGGACGCCAGCTGGTGGCGCCTCAGGAATGTCTACCTGGGATATTCTATTCCAGAGAGCGTTCTAAGGCCTCTTCATGTCAAAGGGGCGGAAATTTCCGTGGCCGGAAGAAATGTCTGGCTGCATACAAAATATACGGGGATAGATCCGGAAGTAAGTTCAGCAGGTTCAGGGCCAAATGGGGTTGTGGGGATAGATGTCAACAGTGTCCCTGCTACGAAATCCTGGGATGTCAGTTTAAAGGTTAAATTTTAAATTAATCCGGGACGCGGGATAAATAAAACAAAAAAAATTAATTATGAAACTAATATTTAGAATATTACTACTAATAGTGTCCGGGGCCTTTGTATTGGAGTTGAGTTCCTGTAAAAAAACGTTGGATAACCTGGCCTCTTACAATGTCAATGAAAATCAGCCATTAAAAGCGTCGTCACCCACCTTGCTCACGGCTGCTGAATTTTCCGGGGTGATGGCGGACGAGGGAAGTTTCATTAGCGCTACCAGTGCTATCAATGGTGGCGGTGACGGAGATGGATTTTTTGGAATTTTTAACGGGCATATGGCCGGCAATCATGCTCAGGGAGTGGATTTCAACCAATATATCTTAAAACATGGAGATTTTCAATTTCTGTTCAATGATGCCTATGCTACTTCTTTGATGAATCTGAAGCTACTGATTCTTAACGCCTTGCCTAATGAAGGAGGGTTTGTCGGTATTGCAAAAATTCTGGAGGCATATCAATTGGGGTACCTGACTTCTGTTTATGGTGACATTCCCTGGTCTCAGGCATTAGACGTAAATAAATACCCTCAGCCAAAATATGATGCACAACTGGCTATTTATGATACGGTTCAAACGTTCTTATCGGAGGGCATTGCCTGGATAAAGGCTGCTAAGGCCAGCAGCACCAGCACTGCTATTACCGGGGATATTATTTATAATGGAGACCTGGGTATGTGGACAGCAGCGGCTTATCTGTTAAAAGCCAGATTTTATAATCATTTCAGCAAAAAAGATCCTACGGGGTCAGCGACTTCCGCCTTACTGATGGTAGATAGCGCAAAACTGGCCGGATTTACTGCTAACGGGGATGCGGGAAATTTCACGCTCCCATACGATGGCTTAACGCAATACACGCAAAATCCATGGTATGGAATGTATGCCAATGGTATGCTCGTTGCGAACTTGCCTTTTCTGGATTCCCTGATGTCACAAAATGATCCCCGGTTAAATGCCTATTTTAGTTCGATCGATGGAGTGGGCGGTTCAAATACATTTGGATTAGGTAAAGTGATAAGTGGAAATGTGGGTACGGGTAAATATATGCAGGTAGGGCCGGACAAATGGTCTTATTACGGGCAGGCTACTTCCGGTGAATTGCTGGCCACCTATCCCGAGTTATTGATGATCGAGGCAGAAGCTGCCTTCCGGCTGGGTAATACTACGCGTGCGGCCACCGCGCATAATGCAGCGGTCACTGACCAGATCAATACGGTCCTTTCTCTGCCGGCCTCGCTGGCTGCGGATAAGGCAAAAGTAGCAGCCTATGTTGCTAAATATGCCAGTGAAACGTCGGGATCTATTACACTGGAAAAAATTATGACGGAAAAGCATAAGCTGATGTTCACGCTGGAAGGGGAATCCTGGATGGATGTAAGAAGAACAGATTATAAATATCCTTCCTGGTTAACGATCCCTGTTGCTAATGATACGATACCCAGTCCGGTCCCTGTAGCTGCATCCTTCATCCAGCGGGTACTTTATCCGCAGTCGGAGTTGGATAAGAATACGACGAATGTGCCGGCCGCCACTATTTTTGATAAAATACCGATCTTGCAATAAGCATGTTATAATTAGAAAAGCCGCTCCTTAGTTCACAGGGGGCGGCTTTCTTTTTATAATTTTATCTCGTCTTCCTGTTTGTCGAAGAAGTGAAATTCCGTCAGGTGGTAATTGGTATTGGGGCGTATCCGGACCTTTTGCTTGTATTTCCATCTCCAGTTCCATTGTCTGGAGCCGAAGCCGAATATTTTACCTTTCGTGAGATAGGCATGCATGATTGGATGTACGGCAAGGATAAGATCTTTATGCTGGTGATTGAGCAGGTAGCTCAGGTTCTTTTCGATCTCATCTTCCAGGATCAGGGCAGAGGATATTTTACCGGTGCCGTTGCAGGTGGGGCAAACTTCCTGGGTGTTAATGGTTACTTCCGGTTTCATGCGCTGACGGGTGATCTGCATGAGGCCGAACTTCGAAATAGGCAGTACGGCATGCTTGGCCCGGTCTGTGCGCATAAAGGATTCCATGGCTTCCATCAGCCTCCTTTTATTATCAGGAAGCTTCATGTCGATGAAATCCACTACGATGATCCCGCCCAGGTCCCGGAGGCGTAGCTGGCGGGCTATTTCTTCGGCTGCTTCCAGGTTGGTCTCCAGGGCATTTTGTTCCTGGTTGTTGCTAACGCTCTTATAGCCGCTGTTCACGTCAATGACGTGAAGGGCCTCGGTATGTTCGAGGATCAGGTAGGCACCGCTGGGGAGGTTGACCGTCTTACCGAAAGCGGCTTTTACTTGTTTGGTCACGCTAAACTGGTCAAATATGGGAGAACCGTTGTGGTAATAAGAGACAATATCTATTTTGTCCGGAGCAATACGTTGAATATAGCTCTTGGTATCGTTGAATATATTCCGGTCATTGATAACGATCTTGTTGAAGTCTTCGTTCAGCAGGTCCCGGAGCATGCTGGTCGTCTTTGTCTGCTCACTGAGGATCTTGGCCGGAGCTACTGCTCCTTTCAGATTATGTTGGATCGTCTTCCAGGTGGCTACCAGTTCCGTAAGATCTTCGTGAAGCTCTGCCGTATTTTTCCCTTCGGCGGCTGTGCGGACAATGACCCCGAAATTTTTTGGTTTGATGGCTTCCACGATCTTTTGCAGCCGTTTGCGTTCATCCGAGGAATGGATCTTGCGGGATACGGCGACAATATCATTGAAGGGGGTGATGACGACAAATCTACCTGGCAGGGAGATTTCACAGCTGAGGCGGGGCCCTTTGGCGGCGATGGGCTCTTTCAGGATCTGAACGAGTATATGCGGCTTGCCATTGAGTACCTCATTGATCTTACCGGTCTTGATAATTTCCGGCTCTACCTGGAAGCCGCCGAAGTCAAACCCATCCGGGCTGGGATCGTTCATGGCCTGCTGGGTGAATTTCAACAGTGACCGGGCATAGGGACTCAGGTCCGTATAATGCAGAAAAGCATCCTTCTCGAAGCCTACATCCACAAATGCGGCGTTGAGTCCCGGGATCAGCTTTTTCACTTTTCCCAGGTACAAGTCACCTACCGCAAAACTGGCGTCAGTCTTTTCATGGTGTAGCTCCACCAGCTTTTTATCCTCTAATAGGGCTATTTCAACACCCTGCGGGGTCGCATTTATGATCAGTTCCTTATTCAAGCATACAAGCGTTTGTCGTTAAAAACGACTTTTTTTCAATCGAGTCACAACTAGCTGAAGAAGATTTATTTAACCGGTATCGGCGGGACTAGCAATCAGTAAGATAACGGTAAATAAAGGATTCAGCTCCGAAAAAGGAATTACCGGGCCTGAAACAGGCCCGGTCCTATAAAAGAAAATTACTTATTCTTCTTTTTATGGCGGTTTTTTCTCAGTCTTTTCTTACGCTTATGCGTCGCAATTTTATGACGCTTACGTTTTTTACCACAAGGCATACTCAATACTTTTTTTAGTTAAAAAATAAATTCCCGTTCACTTTTACTTCCTGAAAAGGATTAGTGCAAAGACTGGATCCGCTGATCAATTTCTTTAATCAAATCCTGATTGCCAACCAGCTTTTTAGCTGCCTGATACCCTTTAATGGCATCCGCTTTATCGCCTCTTTGCTGGTGGACTTCGGCAAGCAGGAGTATCGCTTCGATATTGGCAGGTTGATGTCGAACAACTGTTGTCAAACGTTCAATAGCTTTATCAAATTGCCCTGATTCTATTCCACCCAGTCCAAGCATGAACTGAGCGTACATATTGGCAGAATCACGGCGGGCTACTTCCAAAATCCGCTGAATCCCCTGCATTACTTCCGTTGGGTTGCCGGCCGTGCTACCGAAAATGTAGCTGGCGCCCAGGCCCACTTTCGAGGAATCATTGCCGGGATTCAGTTCTAAAGCCTTTTCAAACAACTCTTTGGCGTTGGTGGCCATCCAGCTTTTCAGTGCCGGATTATCCTGCCCACGCAAGTTCTGCAAAAATAATTGGGCAGCAAAGGTGAGACTTTTTTCAGAATTTTCCAATTTAGCTGCTTCTCCTGTGTAATAAGCAAAAGGAAGGAACCCTTCCCGGACGGAATCCTGCCAGAATCCGGCCAGTTGATGATACGCCTTTAACTGCTGTATTTTCACATCTCCCCGCACTACCGAATTCTGCAGCCTGGTGACATAAGACAATTGAGCAGGAGTTAAGCGTGCTTGTGCAGCCTGTAGAATATCCTGTAAACCAACGGATTTAACCATAGGTTCCCCTTGAGCCCCCCCAGCGGGGGCCTCCTGTTTCTTATGAGTAGGAAGGGTTTGTCCAAAAAAATACAGAGCGAGTAGTAAGAGCACCCCGGTGCCGGCTACGAGATATTGCTGTCTCTTCATTAATGGTAATTAGAGCGCGAAATTACATCTCTTCTACATCTCTTCGTCAGGATTTGGCTGATCTTCTTTAACTGACTGCAATTTTTTTACTTCAGCCACAAATTCTTTAGCGGGTTTAAAAGCAGGGATGTAGTGCTCAGGGATATGAACAGCCACATTCTTCTTTATATTGCGCCCGATCTTAGCGGCCCTTTTTTTGGTTATGAAACTACCGAATCCCCGGATATAAATATTCTCTCCTTGGGATAGCGTCTCTTTGACCTCTTTAAACATGGTTTCCAACGTCACAAGGACGTCTACCTTAGGTATACCTGTTTTTTCCGATATTTGGTTAACAAGGTCTGCCTTTCTCATGGGGATTAAGTTTTATAAGTTTCTGATTTTAAATATATAACAAAATTTTTAATTCACAACTCCTTGTCCTAAATTCCTTTTTTGGTATCAAAATAATGGATTTGGTTTATTTGTGCAAGAATTCTCTAAAATATTGATTGTGAATTTTAAAGATAGTTTTACCAAATATCTGTTAAAATGGCATAAAACGGAAAATACCCGGTCGATGCCCTGGAAAGGTGAGAAGGATCCTTATAAGATCTGGCTAAGCGAGGTAATCCTGCAGCAAACGCGGGTAGAACAAGGCTGGGCCTATTACGAACGGTTTCTGGAAGCCTTCCCCACTATCGGGGATCTGGCCCTGGCGCCGGAGCAAAAAGTCTTTAAATTATGGGAAGGGCTGGGATATTATAGCCGTTGCCGCAACCTGATCGCGACTGCCAAAAAGGTCGTTTTAGACCACGAAGGCCGATTTCCCTCCATCTATGAGGCGATCCGGGAGCTGAAAGGTGTTGGCCCCTATACGGCCGCCGCGATCGCTTCCTTTGCCTTCAATCTTCCCTATGCAGTCGTCGATGGGAATGTGGTACGGGTACTTTCCAGGTATTTCGGGCTCTTTACTCCCATTGATACCACCGCCGGAAAGAAAGCCTATGCTGAACTGGCCGATTCCTTACTGGATAAGGAACAGGCCGGTATTTATAATCAGGCCATTATGGATTTCGGAGCTGTGGTATGCAAGCCGCAGAATCCTCTCTGTTCTGCCTGCATACAGCGCACCGGTTGCCAGGCTTATCAAAAAGGATGGGTTGCTCAATTACCGGTAAAGGAAAAGAGCATTCAGAAAAAGAAGCGCTGGCTGACTTATTTTATCATTGAGACCCCTGATGAAAAAGTCTATATCCGCCAGCGAACGGGAAAGGATATCTGGGAAGACCTTTTCGAGTTTGTATTGTGGGAGACGGATAAGGAAGTCTATTCCGAAGAGGTCCTCCAGTCGGATTTTGCCCGGCAGCTTTTTGGGCGACGGTCGCTCACAGTCAGGTATATATCCAGGATGTATCGTCAGGAGTTGAGTCACCAGACTATCCGTGGCCAATTTATTACGATCCGCCTGGAAAAACCCTTACCAGCTTTAAAAGGCTACTTACTCGTTGCTAAAGAGAATCTGAGTGAGTATGCCTTTCCAAAATTTATCAATGCCTGGCTCCAGGACCCAACTCCGGTACAGAACCTGTTTTGAGCAGAAAAATTTATCTTTTTGCCCGAAAAAATTTAATTTTAGTAAACGGCCAAGGCCGTTTAAATAGGATTCCCAAGGGCCACAGGTCCTTACTTAACAGGAAATAAGGTGCTTAAGACGATTTGTAAACTTCAAACTTTGTCGTATGAGAGGTGTAAACAGGGTAATGTTAATCGGAAATTTGGGAAAAGATCCGGATGTGCAGTTTTTGGAAGGCAATATTGCTGTTGCGAAATTCTCTTTAGCGACGACAGAGACCTTTAAAGACAGAGCGGGAAAGCTGATCTCTCAAACTGAATGGCATACGGTGGTCCTATGGCGCGGCCTGGCAGAGCTCGCGCAGAAATACTTACACAAAGGCAGCCTGGTCTATATAGAGGGTAGGTTGAGGACCCGGAGCTGGGAGGATAAAGAAGGGAATAAAAAATTTGCTACCGAAGTAGTAGGAGACAATCTCATCATGCTGGACAAGCGTTCGGACAGCGCCTCTCATCCTCCCATTCATCATGAAGGAATGGAGGGCCTGGGTAATTCAGATACCCCTCCTATAGGAGAACCTTCTGAAGATTTGCCTTTTTAACCTGGGTTTTATGTATAAAAGAATTTGTTAAATTTGCTCCAGTCCATCAGCATATTAGCAGGCAGGCCATCACGACCTGCCTGTTTATTAAGATAGCATTATTCACGAAACCTGATTATTTTGGATCACCCTTTAACGAAACAGTTTTTATTCGATAGCTTCTCCCCGGTATTCCTGGTCATCAATCCGCAGGCTACTACTATCCTGGCTATCGTTATCCTTTTCTTATTGATCGTATCTTTTGTGCTGGCCGGATCGGAAGTGGCTTTTTTTACCCTTACCTATAAGGATATCAATATTTTGAAGACCAAGCAGGATACTTCGTGGAAACGGATCGTCACCCTGCTGGAAGAGCCTAAGACTGTCCTGGCCTCTCTTCTGATCGCCAACACGGTTATCAATATCGCCATTATTATCCTCGCCAATTTCCTTATCGATGAGATGGTGCTGCTCAAACAAAACTTCTGGCTTTTTGAATTTTTGATAAAAGTGATCCTGGTAGCTTTTGTAGTGGTGCTCTTCGGGGAAGTGATGCCGAAGGTCTGGGCCACCCAGAACAATCTCCAGTTCGCCTATTATACCTCGGGCATTGTGGAGATCATTCACCTGCTCTTCCGCAGGATCAGCGTCTGGACCGTTCAGAAGTCGGAAGGGCTGGAAAGATTCTTCGGCAGCAGAAAATCAGGGTTCAGCCTTGAAAAGCTGGACTATGAAATTGACCGGTCCACGGATAATGAAGCTTCCGAGGAGGAGAAGAATATCCTGAAAGGCATCATCAAATTCGGCAGTATTACTGTGAAGCAGATCATGCGGACAAGACTGGATGTAAGCGGCATCGAGTACAATCTTTCTTTTGCCGGGCTCCGGCAGCGGGTGGACGAATTGCATTATTCCCGCCTGCCCGTATATAAGAACAGCCTGGATGAGCTGGCGGGGATCATTCATAGTAAAGACCTGATTGCCTATCTGAATGAAGCGGATGATTTCGACTGGCATAAGCTGTTGCGCCCGACCTTTTTTGTACACGAGCAGAAACTGATCGAGGACCTCTTACAGGAATTTCAGCAGAAAAGGATCCATTTTGCCGTGGTGGTGGACGAATTTGGCGGTACCAGCGGGATTGTGACCCTGGAAGATATCCTTGAAGAGATCATCGGGGATATTAAGGACGAGTTTGATGAGGAGGAAAGTGTAAACAGGCAACTGGACGATGGCAGCTACGTGTTTGAAGGCAGGACAATGCTGAATGACGTGTGTAAGACAATGAATCTGTCTGTAGATACTTTTGACAAAGTGAAGGGAGACAGTGATTCGCTGGCAGGGCTGATACTGGAATTATCCGGGGAGATCCCTAAAGTGAATGATGTGATCCCGTTGGGGGATTTTCAATTTACCATACTGGATGCAGAAAGCAGCCGGATCAAGAAAGTGAAGGTGGCGATCCGGATGCAGAATCCCCCGGCCTAACCCCCTAAAGGGGGAATGAGAAGATACTTATAAATATAAAAATTTACCTGTTGAAGCTGAATACCTTAAAGCTATTTTTCCTGCCTGTTGTTCTATTACTTGTCTCCGGACTATTCTATTCCTGCAATAGTGTGTACACACCCAGGCGGAGGGGGTACTTTAAAATAGATTTTCCCCCTCATCAGTACCAGCGCTTTGACCAGAAAGGCTATCCTTATACTTTCGAGTACCCGGTATATGCATCGATCGTGCAGGATACCAGCTTTTTTGAAGCCAGGCCGGAAAATCCCTGGTGGATCAATATCGATTTTCCCCGGTTTAATGCCCGTATCTATATCAGCTACAAGGAGATCGGCCCAAACAGTTTTGATAAGCTGCGGGAAGATGCCTATAAAATGACGTTCAAACATACCTATAAGGCGAGTTCCATCGATGATTCGGTTATAAGAACCCCGGGTGGGGTCAGTGGCATTTTCTTCAAAGTGGGTGGGAATGCGGCTACCGCCCAGCAATTCTACCTGACGGATACGACGCGGCATTTTCTCCGGGGAGCGCTGTATTTCGATGTAGCCCCTAATGAGGATTCTCTTGGGATCGTAAACCGTTTTCTGCAGGCCGACATGATGCACCTGATCAATACATTCCACTGGAAGGACGCCTCCCACCCCCCAACCCCCTGAAGGGAGAGTCCTCCAACCCCCTAAAGGGGGAGAATAATTCCTTAGATTTGTATTATGATAGCTATCGATAACGTTCTGGTAAGCGACCTGGTCATAGAAGAACAATTTGTCTGTGATCTGCTGAAATGCAAGGGAGGCTGTTGTGAAGATGGAGATGCAGGCGCTCCCCTGGAAAAAGATGAAATGGACCGCATCAATGAAGTATATGAAACGGTGAAGCCCTATCTTACCCCGGCAGGAATAAAAGAGATCGAAAGCCGGGGCCGTTACAATTATGACCGGGAGTTCGGCTGGGTCACTCCTACCATCGAAGGAAAGATGTGCGCTTATGGGATAAGGGACGCCAAAGGCATCATAAAATGTGGTATCGAACAGGCCTATCTCGATGGGAAGACCACCTGGAAAAAACCCATCAGTTGCCATTTATATCCTATCAAGATCAGCAGGACAAAGGAACATGAAGTCATAAACTATGAGCCGCGTGATAAAATGTGCAGCCCTGCCTGCGCCCTGGGGAAAAAATTGAAAGTGCCTGCCTATGTGTTCCTGAAAGAATCGCTGATCCGCAAATTTGGGGAGAAATTCTATGAGGCGCTGGAACAGGTGGCGCAAAAATACTTTGCGAAAGCTTCGCAAAAAGCGGGTGAACATCCGAAAGCGACAAAATAAACCCACCCAAAACCGGTAAAATAAACCAACCATTCCATGACAGATACTGCAGCCAGTTTTATTGCAAGAAGTACGATCAAGGCGGAGGATATGGATCACCGCCGGAAGATCAATTTTAATATTGGCAAGTATAATGCAGTAGTGCCGCAGGGCAAGCAGCAATTCGGGGAGCTGAACCTGGCCCGGGAAAGGGCTAAGAACATCAAGTGGAAGGCTATTGAGAACCTGGACAAGCAGTTGGAAGAGTTCGAAGCCGCCTTTACAAAAAGGGGAGGAAAGGTGATCTGGGCGGAGGATACCGAAACGGCCCTGGCGGAAATATTGACCATATGCAAAGAAAAGAACTGTCGGCAGGTCGTGAAGAGCAAGAGCATGGTCACTGAAGAGATCAAGCTGAATGATTTCCTGGAAGAACATGAAATAGAGAGTGTGGAGACGGATCTGGGAGAATATATACAGCAACTGGACGGAGAGCCGCCCTATCATATCGTGACGCCGGCCATGCATAAGAGCAAAGAGGATGTAGCGAAATTATTTCATGACAAACTGGGTACCAAGCCGGGGCTCAGCCCGGAGCAGCTCACCCTGGTAGCCCGGGAAAAGTTGCGAAAGAAATATGTCCAGGCGGAGATCGGCATTACCGGAGCGAATTTTATTATTTCGGATATCGGGGGCATCGCTCTTACTGAGAATGAAGGAAATGCGCGACTGAGCTGCTCCTTTCCCAAAACACATATTGTAATCGTCGGATTGGAGAAGGTGATACCCTCTATGACCGATCTGGGTCTGTTCTGGCCTCTGCTCGCCACTTATGGTACCGGGCAGCGGGTTACCGTTTACAATACCATCGTCACCGGCCCCCGGCAGGCGGGAGAGACGGATGGCCCGGAGGATATGATCGTGATCCTGCTGGATAATGGCAGGACGAATATCCTTGCTAATGAAAAATCCAGGGAGAGCCTTTACTGCATTCGTTGCGGCGCCTGCCTGAATGCCTGTCCCATCTATAAGAATATCGGGGGCCATAGCTATGGAACTACTTATAGCGGGCCTATCGGCTCTGTCATCACCCCCCATCTCAAAGAAATGGGCGAATGGAAGCACCTCAGTTATGCCTCCTCTCTATGTGGTAACTGTACGGAAGTCTGCGCTGTGAAGATCAACCTCCATGAGCTGTTGCTGGACAACCGGTCTGAAGCCGTAAAAGAAGGATTTGCTACCTGGTCGGAGAAAGTGGCCTGGAAGGCATGGAAAAAGGCCAGCCTGAACCGGGCCCTGATGAATATGGGCAATCGCCGGATGAAGAACTGGCTGGTGAATAAGGCATTCAAAGCATGGACAGCTCACCGGTCAGCGCTGGATTTTTCTCCCAGGACCTTTAATGAAAGATGGAAGGCTGAGCGGGAAGGCTGATCAATATTATGTTTTTATATAGCCCCCATATCACTCCCCGCCTCCGTTATATTGTCGACTTTATCAGTAAAGAATTGTTTAATGAGGCGATCGTCATAACGTCGGACGAAGCCGAGTTCGCACGGTGCCCACAGCCCCGGCTAAATTATTCGGAGTCGGCCTTCAATGACGATGAATTTTTTATCCGGGCTACTCCCTTATTATTTGAGACAGGGATCATATCCCGGGAGATTGAATGTTTTGAGTTAAATTATCACAAAGCTTTTTTCGGGACGGAGGGAGATTTTCCTTTCGATGTTCTCGCCGCTTCTTTTTATCTGCTGAGCCGGTATGAAGAATATCTGCCCCACCGGAAAGATGAATATGGCCGGTATGCACATACGGAGTCGCTGGCTTACCAGGAGGGGTTCCTGAATATTCCGCTTGTCAATATCTGGTTGCAGGAATTTAAAGGGGCGCTTTCCAGGAAGTTTCCTGCGTTGGTCTTTCGTTATCCTTCTTTTAAATTTATTCCTACTTATGATATCGATATGGCCTGGTCCTATCGGCATAAAGGATGGAAGCGGAATATGGCAGGCTTTCTGCGGTCGGCGTTGCAAGGAGAATGGGGACGTGTGGGGGAACGGTACCGGGTGTTGCGGCACCGGCAGCAGGATCCGTTCGACGCCTATGAATGGCTGGACTCCCTGCATTTGTATTGCCGGATGAGAGCTTATTATTTTTTCCTGGTGGCGGGGAAGCATCGGGGGGTGGACAAGAATATTTCGACTTCGGAAGCTGCGTTGCAGGAGCTGGTCCATTATCATGCATCCGGCGCCTATAGGGTGGGGGTGCATCCTTCCTGGCAGAGCGGCGACCAGGAGACGCTGCTAAAGGAGGAGATCGAGTGGATGGAATGTATGACGGAACAAAAGATCACCCGCAGCCGGCAGCATTATATACGGTTTGCCTTACCGGAAACTTACCGGCGCCTTCTAAAATATGGAATCGACCAGGATTTTTCTATGGGCTATGGAAGTATCAATGGTTTTCGGGCTTCGGTGGCTTCGTCCTTTTACTGGTATGACCTGGAGAAGGAGAGGGCAACGGGGCTGCGGATCTTTCCTTTTTGTTTTATGGATGCCACTGCATTTTATGAACAGCATTATACTGCTGGCCAGGCCATGAATGAACTGATGTTGTACTACCGACTGATCCGGAAAGTCAACGGATTGATGGTGACGGTCTGGCATAATTCTTTCCTGGGCTCCGACCCGCTCTATGCAGGCTGGAGGGAGGTGTATGAGGTGTTCCTCAGGGAGGAGGTGTTCTGGGATGCTTAGTGCTTAAAATGTCTCATACCGGTAATCACCATCGCCAGCTTATTTTCCACGCAATAATCAATAGAGTCTTTATCACGGATCGAGCCGCCGGGCTGGATAAATGCTGTGATCCCTGCCGCATGGGCTATCTGCACGCAATCATTAAAAGGGAAAAAGGCATCGGAGGCCAGCACGGCTCCTTTAAGGTCGAAGTGGAATTGTCCGGCTTTACTGATCGACTGGCGTAGTGAATCGATCCGGCTGGTCTGTCCGCAACCTTTGCCGACGAGCTGTTTGTTCTTTATCAGGGCGATGGCATTTGATTTCAAATGCTTACAAACGATGTTGGCAAATTCCAGGTCTTCTTTTTCGGCAGCGGTGGCGGGGCGGCCACCTACTTCCTTCCATTCCGTGTAATTGCCTTCATCCTTCTGCTGAAGCAATACGCCGTTCAGCAGGGACCGGTATTGTGTGGTTGCATTCAGGGGAGTCTTCTGCAGTAAAAGGATACGATTTTTTCTGGAGCTGAGGACTTCCAGTGCGTCCTTGTCAAAAGCCGGTGCGATGAGCACTTCGAAAAAGATCTCATTGATGGCATCTGCAGTGGCTTTATCCACGGGATGGTTGCAGGCCAGCACGCCTCCGAAAGCGCTCTCCGGATCACCTGCCAGGGCGGCATCCCAGGCTTCTTTCAGCTTGGGGCGGAGGGCAATGCCGCAGGGGTTGGTATGTTTGACAATGGCAAAAACGGCGCCCCCTGCCAGGGAGCCTCCGAATTCCTGTATCAGCTGCACGGCTGCGTCTACGTCTACGAGGTTATTATAGGATAATTCCTTGCCGTTGAGCTGTTCGAAGATATCCTCTAATTTGCCATAAAAACGGGCGGATTGATGGGGGTTTTCTCCATAACGAAGGCTTTTGGGAGCCGGAACGGACTCCAGAAAATAGTCGGGTTCTGTAGGATTAAAATACCGGGCGATCACTACGTCATAGTGGGCGCATACTTCAAAAGCCCTGGCTGCGAGGGAGCGGCGTTGCTCAAGGGTGGTCTCTCCTTTTTGTTCGTCCAGGAGTTGTTCCAGGTAAGCATATTCCTGTCGGGAGGCTATGACGACAACATCTTTATGGTTTTTGGCTGCTCCCCGGATCATGGAGGGGCCTCCTACGTCGATCTTTTCAATGATGGCCTTGTCATCATTCGTAGCTGCGAGAGTCTCTTCAAATGGGTAGAGATCGACGATCACCAGGTCGATCTCGGGAATATGATAGCGGGCCATTTCTTCCAGGTCGGTTGGCTGGTCCCTTCTTCCCAGTATGCCGCCGAAGATGGAAGGGTGCAATGTTTTGACCCGGCCGCCCAGGATAGAAGGGTAGGAAGTCAGGCTTTCTACTGCTATGCAGGGAAGTCCGAGCCCCTCAATGAATTGTTGGGTGCCGCCTGTTGAGTAGATTGTTATGCCGGCCTGATGTAGTTTTTTTACGATATTCTCCAGGCCATCTTTATAGAAGACGGAAATAAGGGCAGACTTTATTTTCTTATTCATTGAGAGGGAATTAAGGGCGCGAACCAAAATGGACCACGGGTCCATTGGCCGACGGCCCATCATTAATGATTTTGCGCTGCGAGGCTATTTTTGCGATGGCCTTGCGGCGCAAAATTACTAAAGGAGGACCAAACGACAAGGTAATGTCAATTGAAAGTGGAAAACCAGCTTATATGTGGAGGGGGAGGGGTTCAAATTTCCGGAATTACCCCCTGCCGGTGGGCAGATGGGTAACCGGAAGCTTTGACTTTGAATGGTCACAGTGGTAAGCGCGAATAAAAGAGATGCATAAACACAGGTCGTAAGGGTCTTATGCTGCCAAATTTGAATTTTCTCATGCGTACTAATATTGTGGCATCAACGTTGTAGTAGATTGGAATTGGATATAATAAGATGGAAATTGGATCAAAGCATCAGCATACATACCCATACACGCTCGGAAAAAACAGGATAAGGTGTTAATGGTTATGTATGCTGTTGCTGACGATAAATTCTGATTGAACGATCAATAAGTTTCTGGTCAGTCCGGACATTGCAGCATAGCACACCCCTGCCTTCATGCTCTTTTAAGGATATTAAATAGTAAAAACGGGACACTGGCTACATCCTTATCTAATGTCAGACAAATTATCCGATTCGGCGGAAAATGGCCACAAAAAATGAGACGGTATTTTTTTGCGGGTTATACGTGGTTTTTGACCCCGTTTTTTTACGTTCCTTTTGGTCGTTTATTTACTGTTTTTTTATTGACAAAAAAGCCTTTTTTTTGCAGTTATTACCCCCTGAACCTTTGATCTCCTTCACTTTATAAATAATACTAATTTATAATTACTTGATTAGTATTTTTTTGTGCATAGTCTCGTCGAGACTTGAGGAATACTTTTACATCAGCAAATTATTCCTCAAAATTCTAAAACGACAAATTATGAGCACAATTGACAAAAAAGCAGTAAAGGTTGGAAAATACGTGAACACTGAGCATGTCGATAACCTTATCAGAAATTATAAGAAGGAGAGGTGGATGCAGAATTCGGAGAAACTGGGAAAAGAAGACACTTTAGGCATTTGGTACAGTGCGGAAGAGCTGGAAGAATTTATCCAGATGGCCAGGCTTCAAGGCGCCGATGGGATCCGTATTTGCTTTGGTGTATATGGTGAAGACGCACCCCGGGCCGGAATGGAAGGCAAGCAAACAGTCGCTTTAGTGGCTACCTGCAGTGAAGACGTAGAGTCCGATACACCTGTATTCAATGATCTATATGTCAACAGGGATGGAAAAGCCGGTATCCTGGCTTATAACACTGGTTTTCCTTTGGGTAGTCCTGAACCTGGCCGTCCGACGCCGACGACGATCGTTACTATGGGCGGTAACTCGTTAGGATCACTTATGGTTGCCAGCAAGGATGGACTGACAGTAATATAAAATACCATTAAGCCAAAGGAGACCTTAGGTCTCCTGGCCGGAAGGCCAATAATACAATCAGAATAGGGGTAGGGCTGACGTTTTTGTCAGCCCTACCCCTATTTTATGCAAGGCTTTTCAATACCAACAAATTCTGCTACTTTAGGGCTCTATGATGCAACAGGCATATATTATATTTGTCGTTATTAGTTTTTTAGCCAGTCTTACTATTTATTCTCAGCAAAATACGAAGATCTATCTCCGCTTATTTCCATTTTTCCTTTTATTGACATTGATCATAGAACTCATTTCTTACTATTTGTTTGTGAAAGAAAAGAAGGTTACCATCACGATGTTGTATAATTTCTTTTCTCTCTTTGAATTCTTATTTTATATGTATGTTATAAGGGAGGTTATACAGAGTAAGCTGGCGAAGAAAATTGTTTTCTATACTTCCGGGCTGTATCTCCTGCTCGTCATTTTAAACTTCCTTTTTATCCAGAAAATAACCTCTTTTAACTCGATGACCTATGCGCTTGGCTGCCTGCTGATCGTCGCCATTTGCATCTATTATTTCTATGAACTGTTCCAGTTATCACATTCCGTAAGCCTGGTCCGGCAGCCTTCCTTCTGGATCTGTTCGGGCTTGTTATTCTATTATTGCTGTAGTTTCCCCATATTCGGGCTGCTGAATTTCTTAAAAAAGGGGCCCACGGTCATCCAGAATAATTTTGGAACTATCATACTCTTACTGAATGTTTTCTTATATTCATCCTTCACTATCGCATTTTTATGCAGGATAAGGGTCAGGAAATCTATGTTATAATCCTCTTAGGGGTGGGGTTAGCACTCTTATTGGTAGGGTTTATCGTGACCATTCTTTTCCTGTATCAGCGGAGGCAGCACCGCCAGGAGAAACAATTATCCCGCTTGAAGGACCAATATGAGCAGGAATTGCTCCGTTCTCAATTGGAAATACAGGAAGCTACCTTTAAAACGATCGCCCAGGAATTACACGATAATATCGGCCAGGTACTGTCAGTGGTAAAATTATCTCTGTCCATTTTACCGCTGGAAGCGCATCACCCGGCTTATGAGAGTGTTCTGAACAGCCGGCAAATGCTGAATAAGGTCATTTATGATATGGCTGACCTGACCAAAAGCCTGCATACCGATCGTATTACCCAGATCGGGCTGGTGGAAGCCATCCGGTTCGACGTGGAAAGTCTGCGAAGGACAGGTTTGCTGGAAATAGGATTTTCCGTGTCGGGCAATGAATATCCATTTGAGGATCAACGGGCTATCTTCTTATTTCGCATGTTTCAGGAGATGCTTAATAATATTTTAAAGCATTCTAAAGCCACTCAAGTAAATATTGCGGTTATTTACACAATTGATAATAAATTTGTTCTGAAAGTAGAGGACAATGGGGTAGGCTTTGATCCGGATAAAAAGAGAACACAGGCATCCTCTTCCAGCGGCATTGGTTTGAAAAGCATGACAAACCGTGCCCATCTGATCGGCGCGGAGATTTCTATTAAGAGCCAGCCGGGGAAGGGTACGACTATAACAGTAGAATTGCCTTTGGAAAGGGAAGCTTTATAATTTATCTATGGGAGCATCACTTAAGAAAATACAGGTAGGCATTGTTGATGATCACAGTCTTTTACGCAAGGCGTTGGCTAAGCTGATCGCCTCTTTTGATAATTACGCGGTCCTGTTCGAAGGGGATAATGGAAGGGATATAAAGACCAAGATCACCCAGCAGGTGATCCCGGATATTATTCTGCTGGATGTTAATATGCCGGATATGGACGGTTATGAAACAGTCCGCTGGCTGCATAAGAACTATCCGCAGGTGAAAGTCCTGGCTTTGTCCATGTTCAGCGATGAAAATACGATCATCCGTATGCTCCGGCTGGGTGCGAAGGGGTATATCATGAAGAACATAGAGCCGGAAGAGTTAAAGCTGGCTTTGGATTCCATTATGAAAAAGGACTTTTATCTTTCTGAATATATCTCCGGTAAAATAATCAGCGGGTTGCATAAGGACCTGGGCAATCCGGAAGACCCGGTCGTCCTCAGCGATAAAGAAAAAGAATTTCTTCGCCTGATCTGTTCGGAGATGACTTACAAAGACATTGCCGATAAAATGTTCATTAGTCCCCGCACGGTGGACAATTACCGTAATACCCTGTTCGAGAAACTGAAAGTGCGGACCCGTGTCGGCCTGGTCATGTTCGCTATCAAAAATTCCCTGGTGGAGATTTAGCTGCGAGCTGTCAGCTATTAGCTTCAAGCTGTTAGCCAGAACTTATAAGTCCTTGAATGTTTATCGATATCTGGCTTGAAGCTAATAGCTTGAAGCTTGCGGCTTCTTTGTAAGCCCCAGCAACAGCGCCGGTAAGAACACCAGGTTGGTCACGGTGGCTACCACCAGGGTAAGAGAAGTGAGCCATCCCAGGGCCTGGATCCCTCCAAAATCGCTAAAGCAAAAGATCACAAATCCTGCGATGAGTACCAGGGAAGTGTAAATAATGCTGATGCCGGTCTTATTAATGGTGTCGATAACGGTCTGTTGCGGATCACCTCCTTTCTCCAGCTCCTGCTTGTAATTCACCAGGAAGCGAATGGTAATGTCGATGGCTATGCCGAGGGCGATACTGAAGACGATCACGGTGGAAGGCTTCAGCCGGACGCCGGCCCATCCCATGATGCCGGCTGTTATGATCAGGGGGATGATATTCGGTATCAGGGAACAGAATAAGATGCGCAGCGATCTGAACAGGAAAAGCATACAGGCGGCGATCAGCAAAAAAGCCCAGATGATACTGTCTTTGAGACCCTGGATGACAAAGCTGCTGCCTTCCAGGAAGGTGACGCTGCTGCCCGTGAATTCAATTTTATATTTGCTGGAATCGAACAGTTTTTTCGTTTTTTTATCCAGGTCGTCCAGGATAAGGGGCAGCTGCCGGCTGCCGACGTCTGCCATATTTACGCTGATGCGCAACTGCTGCTGGTTGCTGTCGACAAAACTTTTCAACAGACGATTGAAGCTATTGCTCCCGGCCTTAGTCCTTGCCGCGGCTGCCTTTACAGAATCTTTATTCATTGTGGCCATACTGTCACCTGTCTTTTCATCCCCGCTGCCAGGCTTGAGATAGGAAGAAAGAAAAGCCAGGTCAAGGGAATTAGGCACCCCGTAACTGGCGCTGTCTCCCCCGTAATAGGACTGACGAATAAATTTCAATCCTTCTACCAGAGAAAGCGGCCGCGCCATATCCGGCCGGGAAGCAATATATTGGGACAACTGGTCTACGCTGTCCAATGTCTGCAGCGTATTGATCCGTAGTCCATTCTTTCTTTTCGTGTCTACAACGATCTCCAAAGGCATCACCCCTTTGAAGTTCTTCTCAAAGAATTTCAGGTCTGTATAAATGGGGTCCTTTTTAGGGAGGTCGTCCACTATGAATGCCTCCGATTGCAACCGGAACATACCTGCCACCGAGATGATCAGCACTAAAAAAGTGACCGCATAGATCAGCTTTTGATGGTGCAGGGCCCAGATCTCCAGCTTTTTCAGGATGGTTGCCAGCCACCTGTTCTCCAGGTAACGGGTATGTTTCTCCCTGGGTGGGGGCAGATAGCTCAGGACAGAGGGGATCATGATAAAGGAAATGAAGAACAGCAGCATGATATTGATACCCGCAACCACTCCGAATTCGTGCAGGACGGCGCTCCTTGTCAGCGCAAAGACCCCAAAGCCGATAGCGGCGCTGATATTACAAAACAGCGTGACGATGCCCATCCGGCGTATCATTTCCAGCAGGGCCTCGCGCTTGTCCCCTGTATCCTGGTAAGACACATGGTATTTGTTCAGGAAATAGATGCAGTTCGGGATCCCTATTACGACCACCAGAATAGGTGTTAATGCGTTCAGGAGGCTGATCTTGTAATCGAGCAGGTCCATCGTACCCATGCTGAATATCACCCCGATGACCACTACACCGAGGGAGAGCAGCATGGTGCTGAAGCTCCGGAAAAAGAGCAGCAGAATGATCACATACAGGAGCAACGAGCCCAGCAGGAATTCTGTCGTTTCCCTGGCTACCTTGGTGGCCATATTGGTGCGTATGAGGGGAAGTCCGCTATAATGCATTTCCAGGCCATGCCGGCTGCCAAAATTATCTACGGCCTTCGTGATGGCCTTTACCGTAACGATACGTGCAGCCGAGTTCATCACATCCTTATTGACATTTACGACCATGAGCCAGGTGCTGGTCTCCGGATTGTATAATAATCCCCTGTAAAAAGGGAGGCCCAGGAATACAGCCTTACCGCTGTCAATTACTGCCTGGGAGGAGGGGTGGGCCGGGAAGATGGGAATAGCTTTCGCCTTTTGGGTATTGCTGTCCTTTATGAGATCTAAAGCTACCGGGACGCTCAGGACCGCTTCCACCCCGGGCACTTTTTTTATTTCTTCATTCAGGAAACTATAATCGGAAAAAATATCTTTTTGAAAGAGCTGGTCCGTCTGTACGGCGATCACCAGCAGATTGCCGTCATCCCCAAATTTCTGCCGGAAGGCCTGATTAGCCAGGTATTTGGGGTTATCGGTAGGAATGGTACGGGTATTATCATAGCTCAGTTTGACCCTTGAGGCATGAAATGCCATGAAGACGGTGGCGGATAATAGCAGGATCAGTAAGTATAACCGGAATTTCAGGACCAGAAGGGCAATGGATTCCCACATGATAAAAATTTTACCTTGCAAAGAAACGTATTTTTACGGGAACATGCAGTTGTATAAGACAAAAGGGATCGTATTAAGGACTATAAAATATGGGGAGACCAGCCTCATTGCCACCTTATATACGGAATTGTTCGGCCTGCAATCGTACCTGGTGAACGGGGTAAGGACTTCTTCCAAAAAAGGTCCTGGTAAAGCAAATTTATTCCAGCCTGCGGCCATCCTTGACCTGGTAGTCTATCATAGCGACCTGAAGAACCTGCAGCGAATCAAGGAATTCAGATGGGGATACCTTTACCGTCATATTTTTTTCGATGTGATGAAAAATGGCGTCGCCCTCTTCCTGGTGGAATTATTACAGAAATGCCTGAAGCAACCGGAACCCAATGCAGACCTGTTCTATTTTGTGGAAGACGCCTTTACTCACCTGGATGAATGTGAAGGTACGGTGCTGGCAAATTATCCTTTATTCTTCACCTTGCACCTGGCGGGATTTTTTGGGTTTCGTATCGAGGATACTTATTCCGAAAAGGCGTCCATCCTTGACTTACAGGAAGGTGTATTCGTAGCTGAGCCTCCCCACCATCATAATACCCTCGAAGGGCCTTATAGTTATATCACTTCACAGTTGTTGCGGGTCAGACGTCCGGAGGAATTGGGGGAATTGTTGCTCAACCAGGATATGCGCAGGGTGTTATTGCAGGCTTACCAGGCTTTTTATGCCCTGCACGTTCCTGATTTTGGAGAAATGAGGACTTTGATCGTGCTGCAAACGATCCTGGGCTGACCGGATGGGGCCTCTGAGCGTTACAGTAGCCGCCGGGAGGTAGATCCCTCCGAGAATTTATCTTCATCCAGGCCTTCGATCAGCACTATGCCTGGCTGTTTGCCGGGAGCAAAGCTGCCCAGAACGCCGTCCAGCTGCAAAGCCTCCGCCCCGTTGAGGGTGGCCCATTTCAGCAATGTGGGAATGGGAAGCTGCGGCCATCGCCGCTGTAAGGTCTTCAATTCTTCCAGGATGCTAAGCTGGTGATTGGATGCCAGGCTATCGGTGCCTATTACAATAGAGCAGTTGGTACGGATCAAAAGCTCTATGTCGGGGAGCTCTCCGCTAATATACAGATTGGCGTTAGGGCAAAGGCAGAAGAACAGATCGGGAGCGTGCTGTCCGTTGGCAGGTTGTCTGTTTAGCGCAAATTGCAGATCTTCTTCCGAAGTGGCGACATTGTGGACGAGGATGAGGGATTGATTCCTGTAAAAATGAGGAAGGTAACTTTCCAGGCTTCTTTTCCCGGTACCGCGGAAAAAAGAGGTATCCAGGCCCATCGCCTGGTACAACCGGAGGAAATCTCCCTGGCCCGACCGGTAAAAATCGTTCTCGGCCCCGCTCTCCTGGTTGTGAATGGTCAAGAGGTGATTGCCCGGGAAATTGGCGATCAGCCCGAATAGCCGGGGGGAGACGGAATAAGGAGCGTGTGGCACCAGTGAATTAGCCGCAATGGGCAGGGAATAGGCCTGGGCAAAAGCATCGAAGATCTTACGGCTGTTTTCAAAACGATCGGGAGCGCTGTGTTCGATAAATCCCATCGTCTCAATGAAATTATGGTAGTAGAGGCGGCCTCCCGTCTTTTGGGTCAGCGAGTGGGTCGTATTGCAGATATCTCCTACAGCAACAATGCCGTTATTCAGCATGGAATCCTCTGCATCGGCCATGGAGGCCTGGATCCATTCGGGGGGCTGGGAATTACGTTGTTGCATCACTGCCAGCAGAAAATCGACCAATCCTCTCCTTTCCGGCAGCATCCCCTTGAGGTGGGACAGCTCCAGGTGACAGTGACAATTAATAAAGCCCGGGCTCAGTATACCCTTTAGCTGTTCAATACCTTCCCCCGCCCGGGAAAAAGGAAGGATATCCTGTACGGTACCGTCTTCCGTAGTGACCAGTACGGCGTCTTCATCAGCCATTTCCCGGCCGGTGAATAAATAGTCTGCCTTGAATTTTCTATAAGTCATGTAAGCTCTGAAAGGATTAAGTAACTTTGCCAACTATTTTTCCCGCCGCCTGAGGACGGCATCCTAAAAGTAGCATAAAACTATGTTAGATAAATTAGAAGCCATAAGGGCAAGATTCGAAGACCTGGGAGTGGCATTGAGCAATCCGGAGATCGTTAGCGACAACCGGAAATTCAGCGCCATGAGCAAGGAATACCGCAGTGTCGAAAAGATCGTCAATGCCTATGAGGCATATAAGAAATTGCTGGATGATATCGAATTTTATAAAGAGGCCCTGAATGGGGATGATGCGGAGCTGAGAGAGCTGGCCAAAGCGGAGGCGCCGGGGCTGGAAGGGGAAAAAGAAAAGCAGGAGAGCTATATCCGCCAGTTACTGATCCCCAAAGAGCCTCAGGACGAGAAGAATGCGATCCTGGAAATCCGGGCCGGTACGGGAGGGGATGAAGCCAGTTTATTTGCCGGCGATCTTTTGCGCATGTATATAAAATACTGTGAAAAAAGAGGTTGGAAGACGGCCATCCTCAGTGAGAGCGAGGGTACGGTAGGAGGATATAAAGAGGTCCAGGTGGAAGTAGTAGGAGAAGATGTATATGGCACGCTCAAGTTCGAAAGCGGCGTTCACCGGGTGCAAAGGGTACCCGATACGGAGACCAGCGGTCGCGTGCATACCAGTGCGGCTACTGTAGCTGTAATGCCGGAGGCGGACGAGGTGGATTTCGAATTGAAGGAAAGCGACGTAAAAATGGAGACTGCCCGCAGTGGAGGTGCAGGCGGCCAGAATGTCAATAAAGTGGAAACAAAGGTGTTCCTTACCCATATTCCTACCGGAGTGGTGGTTGTTTGCCAGACGGAACGCAGCCAGTTAGGCAACCGGGAAAAAGCCATGCAGATGTTACGCACCAAACTATATGAGGAACAGGTGCGTAAACAGGAAGAAGAGATCGCCCGCCACCGTAAAAGCCTCGTAAGCACGGGAGACCGCAGCGCCAAGATCCGGACGTATAACTTCCCCCAGGGGCGGGTGACGGATCATCGCATCGGCCTGACTGTATATAACCTGGATGATGTCCTGAATGGTAATATCCAGGAATTTATCGATGCCCTGCAGTTCGCGGAGAATGCGGAGAAAATGGCCCGGCAGAACTAAGAGGCCCGGCGTAAGGCCTTGCTTCCTGAAGCCCGGCTTCCTTAAACAAAACTTTAACGTATTGTTCTTAAACTTTATGTCTCTTTATTCGTCTTATATAGGTGTCAGGGCGGGACGCTTCTAACGTCTTCTGTGGTAGTTCTTTAAAAAAAGCCGCTAAAATTTGCTATAGACCGGGAAATTTTTTATCTTAAGAGAGTGAATGCTAAATAAATGTTATTACTCTTTCAAGGGAATCCGGCAGATTGATTTGGGACGTAATTTTGTGTATGTAATATAAGCGTTGAAGTTGGTGCGGTGAAGAGCGAGGGAAAACGGAATAATATTGGCACCTGTTTTGCGTTATTTAGTTTGTAATTAGTCTTTTCTATTTGACTCACATAAAGCAGTCAATTTTCTCATAAGCAGTTAGTTTTGGTTACGACCCCTGTTTCTACAGGGGTTTATTTTTTTATACAGATCCTGTATACTGCCCGGCCAGCAAGGGCTTTACACTAACGTCCCCGGGCATTTGTCAGTAAAAGGATATTGCTCAGCCCATAGGCCAGCCCGGCTCCTGCCATATCTGCTATAATGTCCGCCTCATCGAAATCCCGGCCGGGGATATAATATTTCTGCGTGTACTCCATTGCGATCCCAAAGGCGACTCCAAGGATAAAAATAAGGAAGAATAAGCGCAATAATTGGTAGTCGGGTATACGCTCCCGGGTGGATAAGTACAGGTTCCATAAAAAGACAAAACCTCCGAACATGCTGATATGAACAAGTTTATCAAATTGGGGGATGGAGAAATGCGTTTCACTGGGCAACATGGATCCGGGCATGCAGCAAAGGATTCCGACGATCAGGGACCAAACGATAGGAGAGTAGATATTACCCAGGTATTTCTTTAAAAAATAGAGCATAGTATTACAAAGGGTCTAAAATAAAAAAAGTCCCTAAAAATGGGACTTTTTTTACTATATCTGTAGATTTTTTTCCCTAAAAGCTGGTTATTGGGATTGAAGTGTCTTCCCCAGGGATTGCATTTTTTGAAGCGTAGGGGAGGGGCTGCCGCCTTTTTGTTCGATGGTGATGGCAAAAGCCTGTGCTTTTTGTGTATTCTTCATCTTTAGAATGACCTTGTCATCGGTGGCGTCAAAAACTCCCAGATCCTTAGGCTTGTTGTCGATCAATGCCCAAAGCTGGTATTGTTGGTCTGAAGGCAGCTTAGGCATATTCTTCACGATCAGGAACACATTGGAAGAAGTGGAATCCCAATAAATGTTAGCGGAAGATTTGGGCGCCACCTGGGTGCCGACCATGTTGACCACCGTTACATTAGGGTTGCTGACAACATCCTTCTGCTCTGCAACGATCTTGTTCAGGATAGTCTGGGTAGTATCCAGCTTTTCCCTGAGTGCTGCGTTGGAATTTCTCAACTCGGCGTTCTGGGTGTGTGACTGGTAGGTAAACCAGGCCAGGACTATCAAAAGAATAATGGAGGCTGCGGCTAAAAACCGCCACCCACCGGACCCTTGTACAGGACTTTTTGAATTTTCCATGTTGATTGTATTTGGTGAATTTGAAGAAGTAGCCGGACGGGAGCTCTTATTCCCGATCGCTTCCAAAACCTTCACCTTAACCCCTGCCGGAGGAATTTCCGCCTTTTCAGACGCGTATTGCTCCAGTTTTTCCTCAAAATCCCGGCGAGCTGCTACTAATTCGGGATATTGAGTACATAGTTGCTCAAATTCAGTCCTTTCTGACTCACTGGCCAGGCCCATTACGTAACTTTCAATAATGCCACTTGTTATGTAGTCTTTTACGTTCACTTTAACTATTAGTGTAAATATTCTCTTAATTGTAATAACGCATTTCTGATCCGGGTCTTTACCGTTCCCAGCGGAATACTCATCATTTCGGCTATTTCCTCATGAGTAAAGCCCTTAAAATAAGCCAGTTCCACCAAAATACGATGTTCCGCCTTCAATTTTTCCAACACCTTTTTCAAGCCGATATTATCGACATTCATCTGGGTGGTCTGGTTGGGTACATTCTTATATACGTTATCCGGCAATTCCTGGTTTTTTTGAGAATTCTGATAACTCTTGGACCGGAGGGTATCAATAGAGGCATTCCTGGCTATATTCAGCATCCAGGTAAATAACCGGCCCTTTGTCTGGTCATAAGTCTCGATCTTACGCCAGACATTGATAAAAACCTCCTGCAGGACATCGCTGGCCAGTTCACTATTATCTGTAATTATCTGTTTAATAATGCTATAGAGCGCCGCCGCATAGTTGTCATATAGGAAATTAAAGGCCTGATTATCCCGTTCTTTCAAGGCCAGCACTAATTCCTGCTCAGTATAAGTAATAGGTATTCCCAATGGATTGGTAAATGGTTACACTAAAGTAAAGAAAAAAAAATCAGTGTACAATGTTGCCATATGCTGCTGCATCCATGAGCTTGTCCAGGTCAGCCGGGTTCTCTAAAGTAAGTTTGATCATCCAGCCCTTGCCATAAGGGTCTGTGTTCACCAGTTCCGGAGATGCGGCCAGGGCAGGATTCACTTCGGTGATGGTGCCAGCTACCGGTAAATAAAGGTCAGAAACTGTTTTTACTGCTTCCACCGTTCCAAATACTGTTTCTGCGGCCAGCGCCTTTCCTACCGTTTCGATCTCAACATATACAATATCCCCTAATTCCTGCTGCGCAAATTCCGTGATGCCTATTACGGCCTCATTGCCTTTTTCCAATCTAATCCATTCATGATCTTTCGTGTAACGTAAATTTTCAGGGAAGTTCATGGTATCTATTTTTTTATGCTGCAAAGATTATGAAAAGAGACCAGATAAAAACAAGGCTGGAAGGAATTATTTACCAGTTTCATTTTCAGAATGTTACACTCCCCCTGCCTGCTCGAAATACAATAAGATATGATCTTTCATGAAATTTTCCTGCTCGCGGAGATCCATTTCCGGCAAGGCCTTAAGCTGCCTGAAATGTGGCCAGCCGTCTTCATCTACAGCCTCCAGTTCATAATACCCGCTTTGCCGGAACAGGGAACAGACGGCAATATGCATGAGGTCCTGCTTTTGTTCTTTAGAGAATTTCTTCCGTATATCGCCAAATTCCTGGACCCCGATGAGGAATAGAATAGTCTCCATATCGGGCCGCTTCCCAAATCGTTCTACCAGGCTGGCTTCCAGATTCCACCACCGGGTCTGCAAATCATCTTGTGCTTGTTGCATCAGGCAAAGATAGCTCACAAATTTCTTTCCACCACGACCGCTGTCCCATAAGCCAGCACTTCCGTTACGCCGTTCATGACTTCATTGGCATCATAGCGCATGTTGATAATGGCATTGGCTCCCCGCTCGGAGGCATGCTGCATCATGTACTGAAAAGCTTCTTCCCGCGTCTTCTCGCAGAGTTCCACATAAATGGAGATCTGGCCTCCCAGCAGGGTCTGCAGCCCTCCGGCTAAATTTCCAAGCAGGCTGCGGGAGCGTACGGTAATTCCCCGTACGACGCCCAGGCTCCGGGTTATGTGGTATCCGTCAAGGGTAGTGCTGGTGGTGATCATGGTGGGGTCTATCATATAGCAGTTTTGTCATGAAATTACACTTTTACATGATTACCTTTGCCAAAAATCAGCAAGATGTTACAAGTGGCATTTATACGTCAGCATGTGGAGTTTGTAAAGGAGAGATTGACTGTCCGGAATTTTAAGGAGACAGACCTGGTGGATACGGTCGTCGGCCTGGACGATCAGCGTAAGAAACTGCAAATGGAATCCGATACTACCCAATCAAAGATAAATGCCCATTCCAAAGAGATCGGTCAATTGATGGCCAAAGGGCAGAAAGAGCAGGCTGAGGAGAAAAAGCAGGAAGTAGCTGCTTTAAAAATTTCCCTTTCTCCTATTGCAGAGCAACTGGCGGAGGTGGAAGAGCAATTGAATACCACCTTGCTCCGGCTGCCCAATCTCCCGGCGGCGGCCGTCCCTGCCGGTAAGACGCCTGAAGATAATGTAACGATCCGGGAGGGAGGCAAGAAGCCAGCTTTACCGGCAGGAGCACAGGCGCATTGGGACCTGGCTAAGAAATATAACCTGATAGACTTCGAATTGGGGAATAAGATCACAGGCAGCGGTTTCCCTGTCTATATCGGAAAAGGAGCTAAACTGCAAAGGGCCCTGATCCAGTATTTCCTCGACTACAATACGGCTGCCGGCTACACCGAATACCAGCCTCCCATTATGGTGAATGAAGCTTCGGCCAGGGGTACTGGTCAATTGCCGGATAAAGAAGGGCAGATGTATTATGTGGGGGAAGATAATTTATACCTGATCCCTACAGCGGAGGTACCGGTGACCAATATCTACCGGGATGAGATCCTGAAGGAGACTCAGCTCCCTGTGCGGATGACGGCTTACACGCCCTGCTTCCGGAGAGAGGCAGGCAGCTATGGAAAAGATGTGCGCGGGCTCAACCGCCTGCACCAGTTTGATAAAGTGGAAGTGGTCCAGCTCGTGCATCCGGAGAAAAGCTATGAAGTGCTGGAGGAAATGGTGGAGCACGTTGAGAAGCTATTACAATCTCTGGAGCTTCCTTATCGCATCCTGCGGCTTTGTGGAGGGGATATGGGTTTTACTTCTGCGATGACCTATGATTTCGAAGTGTATAGCGCGGCCCAGGAAAAATGGCTGGAAGTGAGCTCGGTCAGCAATTTTGAGGCCTTCCAGACCAATCGAATGAAGATCCGTTTCAAAGATACAACGGGTAAGACGCAGTTGCTGCATTCCCTGAATGGCAGTTCCCTTGCGCTGCCAAGGATCGTCGCCTGTCTGTTGGAAAATCATCAGCAGGAAAATTCCATCAGATTACCTGAAGTGCTGCATGCTTATTTCGGAGCAGCTCAGATTTAAGGAAATTGTTCCCACAGAAATTTGTCCAGCGGGTGAAATCGCTGACAAGATTAAAGCAGCATTAAAAAATTAAAAGCGTATTAAAATAGCGCTCCCGGGTCACCGGGAGTGTATGCTATTGGCAGCACCTTAACATAAATGTTTGTGAAAGAAACATAACTGGTTAGGAGAGTTGATTTTTTATTTCAAATATTTACACTCAACAATAACCTTAAATTTTTTTTTATGAAAAAACATTTTTACTTACTCTTCTTCTTTTTTGCGATCACTTTTTGCAGCCAGGCCCAGATCAAAAAAGGTGATATCCTTTTGGGAGGCACGCTGGGTTTTAATACGCAAAAGACAACTCCGGGAGATAACAGCCCCACGCAAGGCACTAAGCAGTCTTCTTTCACCATTACTCCTTCCATCGGCAAGGCGGTAAAAGATAATCTGCTGATCGGCTTCGATCTGACCTTTGCAGGCTCAAAAAATACACAAAATGTCGGCGCCAGCAATACGACAAAATCCAATACTTATGGAGCGGGTGTTTTTATTCGCAAATACAAGCCGCTGGGCAGCGGTTTTGCTATTTTCATGCAGACCCGGCTGGGCGGAAATTACAACACGCAGAAAAGCCAGTATGAATTGACGTCTTATCCATATAGTAAGG
>Ga0307511_10000231_pt1 | contig 56886 bp, 72 predicted proteins | sample 13_EM_MG_FD_200266 | JGI IMG/M metagenome (GOLD analysis project Ga0307511, IMG submission 200266) | Populus trichocarpa ectomycorrhiza microbial communities from riparian zone in the Pacific Northwest, United States - 13_EM | ecosystem: Host-associated > Plants > Roots > Unclassified | place... | reverse complement strand
CATCAGGAAAACCGACATCGACTTATTTTTCCGCCTGCCAAAATCGAAGGCTTCTCAATTGAGTTACTTATATAAGTTGGAGACATAGCTTCTAAAAGTTGACACTTTTCCCTTTTTTCCACCTTTTCTCAAGAAAAGGTCAAGAAATAAGTGATGCCCCATGTTCCTGATGCGCCATTCATCGACAACCAGGAGTACGGGGCCCCCACTGCTACTATTACCAAGACTGTAGCCAAGGGTAGGCTAGAATCCAACCCCAACTTGCCTCGTAGATCCACATATACACACTGTCCAACGCAGCGCTACTACCGTACAACCGCGTCTGAACTAGGCTCGGATGATTCATCGATCGCCTGGGAGTGGATATTCTTGGTGGGCGCATCATAGTAGGCTGGAATCCAGCCTCAACTTCAGATCAGAGGGAGACAGCATCATAGGAGCTCTGTAGTCTACCTGTTGTCAACCGGATGTGACTTGTGGAGCAGCTTGCAGAGGTACCCACCGTGATATTGTCAGACGTTGCCTCTATCGTTAGTCCGGTGTTTTTTTCATGAGAGGGGAGGCGTGGGCACATCATGGGGGAATCCGCGCCAGCGTTCACAGCGCTCGGGGTCAAAGCCGTGACCGTTTGGCGTTGAGTTGTGGTGGAACCGGACCGCCAGATTCCGGAGAACTGACCCCATTCGTGTCGATTAGGAGCCACTGAGACGCGCCTCGGGCGGGGGATTCCCCCAACCGTCTTTATCGATCCAAGTCACTGTTTCGGCTTTCATTCACGGTGTGGTAAGTACCACTTGTGGGTCACACGACCCATCTCCTGATGCATGGTAAGTAAGTTAGATTAATCCCTCTGCCCTACATACACAATAAAAGTGCGTAAGCATATTCATTTCGTATCTAACACCGAATAACCAGAAAGAGCGAACAAAGGGTGGATCAGAATTTTGCACTATGAGGAGGTTGTACAATACCCCATTCATCCACCTGAGGGGAGGGGGAGTTTGGGACCGTGCCGGCTGTTTTCTTCGATTTGGTGGAACTGAACCTCATAATCGAAGTACCAACGCGCTTCAGAGAAAACGCGGAGCCACGGTTCGATGATTGCTTTTGTGGGGGCTTTGGGGGGGTCGCACCCGCCATCTGGCTGGAAGATAGGAAGTCCGAGAACGAGGACGCGGTTTGCGGGACAGGTCGTGTGGTCTGTCCAGCCAGTGAGGTGAGGATAAGTTGAGGGCTACCCGCTTCTGAGGAGTTGGGAGGGCTATCTACGAGGACATCAGGATCGGGGTCGCAGCCCATTCGGCGAGGCGACATACCGATTGTATTCTCCTCGTGTTCCTCGACCTCTTCGTCATCTGGCGCAAAGCGGTGCCTCATGGAGGGGTCGATTGCGTTTATTGGGGTCAAGCGGCCACCAAACTCTTCTCCTGGTTCGCCTTGGTACACGCGACCCTGGGCATCACTGAAGTGGTATCTGCGGGTATTTGAGTCGTAACCGGTACGTGTGAAGCCGTAAGGCAGGCGATGGGCGTCCTAAAGCCAGGGTTGGATCACTGCAGTACGCGGGGGATAACAAGAGCTTACAGTGTCGCGGTCAGCCCAATGGCGAGGCATGACTTAATCGGGGGATGAGTAAGAGAGGGGGAATGTTTGTATCGCTGCTAGGTGTCTTATATAACCTTTGAGATCTGACTTACGCTGACTTTGTCACAATGGTCACCGACAACGCCGCGCTCAGCCTGTTTCGATAAGGATCGGAACAAGGGTGCGTTTAGCTGCACAGCTCTGCCAGGATTCCGCCTGAGCGGTGATTTGGATTCGTTCGCACAAGTCATACATCCCAGGAACGCAGATCAGGGGGCAAAGGCGATGCGAGGAGAACGGGTATGGTTCGTTCCGAACCCGTGATACGTGACCTCCAATCATACGGCATCGATCGAAGTCAAGGGGGATCCGACAAGGATCCGTCTCGCGCCGAGACTGAAGACGGGATACAGCCGCTTTCCAGATGGGCTCGGTCGGGGGCCGGCGGAAAAGCATCCGATCTCGTCTGCGGGGTGCAAAGTGCAACGGCAAGGGTTCCAGATGGCATTGTTCGGTGGAGTACATCGGTCGTAGCTGGATAGCGGGAGCACCGGAACACGTGTATACGTAACTCGAATCCGGGACACAAATGTGAGAATTCATTCACTCTTCCCTCCCTCCACCTCCAGCGATTCTAGCTCAGACCTCGCGACCTCACGCTCACGGCCAGCAATGCGTGTAGGTGGTCGGGGGTTCACATCCACGCTTGATTTCATCTTGTCCCTGATGTAAGCGGTGGCGGTGGTAGCTGATCGTCTAATGGTCGTGGAAGCCGATGCAATTCGCCCGTGGTCGATGACATGGGGAGGCCGCTGGCCGTCAGTGTTATCGTTGCGCGATTGTTCCCCTGGGTGCCCGGGCTTGGTAAAGCGCCTACTCCGTGACCTAATAAATGATGCAGCAGTGGTGGATGATCGCTTCAGTGAAGCAGCGGAAGGGATGTTTATCGTGTGGGATCTCTTCGGGGCTGAAGGTGAGGCGGAGGTGATTTGGTGAGAACCGAGTATATCCGTGAAAGATCTGGATGCCGACGTAGATTCCCTTGGATGCGGGTCGTCTGGAGGCGCATCAGTTGATATGATGGGCGGAGAGCAGATCGTTGCTCACCGACGGGCTCCTTCGAATAAGGTGGAGGCGGCCGTCGGGGAATGGTGACGGGCGGTTCAGGCCTGGCGGGAGTCAAGACGCCATACTCGTTCCCTGGCTCACCCTGCCACGTTCGACCGTCTCCGTCGCGAAAGTAATACCGACGTTCATCGGCATCGTAACCTACTCGCCTGAAACCATGAGGGAGTCTGTGTTCATCCTTAGAAATGACGTGCGATCAGGTCGTGCGGGAGTTGGGAAGAGGGCAGTCCTTACTGAGTCCAACTCTGCCCAACGCCTGGGCATGTCCGGTCGTGGGGGTTTGAGACAAAGAAGAGAATTGCACGGGAGGCTAGTGGGGAACTGTGACCATGAGGAGCATGATGATGATCACTGGGATGGACGGAAGCTAGGGTTAGGGTCACGCCAGATCGGGACGCGTAAGTCAGGTCGCGGTCATTCACTCAGACTTGCCCGCCTCAAACCCACCCTGTCCGCGATCCAAGATGCCGTTGGAAGCCACCATGATGATTATCGACAACTCGGAGTACATGCGCAACGGCGATTATCTCCCAACCAGGTTCGGAGCTCAGGCGGATGCCACCAACACAGTATTCCGGACAAAGATCGACTCGAATCCTGAAAACACGGTCGGGATCATGACAATGGCTGGCAAAGGGTACGCTTCTACCTCAGAGTGTCTATGTGTTATCACACTCCTGATGATTTGGAGCCGATATCAGCCCAGAGGTTCTTGTAACACACACAAAAGAGCTTGGGCAGATCCTCCAGGCCATACACTCCACTTCCGATAATATCGGTGGAGAGGCGGACATCACGACTGCTATTGCAGTTGCCCAACTCGCTCTAAAGCACCGGCAGAATAAGAACCTACGCCAGAGGATCATCGTTTTTGTTGGATCACCCCTCACGGGCCAGGCAGCGGACGAATCGAGCATGGTTAAGCTAGCCAAGAAGTTAAAGAAGAACAACGTTGCTGTGGATTTTGTCGCGTTTGGCGACGGGATTGAGGAGGGCCCATTGAACGTCCTGAGGACTTTCGCCGAGACAGCCTCGAGTGCGGACAACTCGTGCGTGATGACCTTGGCCTTGGGTCGCGTGTGGCTCTCTTAAACCCCGTCTAGACATTATATTGCCGTACAACCCGGCCAGCTGCTGCTATCTGATGCTCTCCTGTCATCGTCTGTGTTAGCAGCGGACCGCGGTTTACCAGATGAACTCATGGGGGAAGTTGGTCCACCCGGTCAGGGCGAAGGTGGTGCCGGCAACCAGTTCGAATTCGGGGTAGACCCTAGCCTCGACCCTGAACTTGCCATGGTCTGTGCTCCCATCGGTTTATTCTCGGCTCTGTGTCTCACTTGATACTTGTAGGCTCTACGGATGTCAATGGAAGAGGAGCAAGCACGCCAAGCGGCAGCCGCGCAGTCAACGGCAGCCCCAGTGCCAGAACCATCTACACCAAAAGCTACGGTGCCCGTACCTGCTCCAGAGACTGTCCCCGCAGATCCGACGGACGAAGAAGAAGCTGCGATGTTGAGGGAGGCGCTGGCGATGTCTGAGGTGGCGGATGATGTACATATGGAGGAGGGTGGCGGAGATGATGACGACGAGGAAGAAGCTATCCAGAGGGCCATCGCAATGAGCATGCAGAAAGAGGAGAAGGAGAAGGAGAAACCGTAGGAATCGCGTATCTTCTGTACATCCTCTTGCAATCACATCGGCGCGACCCATCTGGGTCGATCGCGTCTGTCCTTCTCGATCACACACGATGAGGATTCGTGTCTCGACCGTCCCGCCACTGTCGCTCACGAAGGTTTGGTCAAGTTTGAGTTCCCTGCCTTCTGCTGCCACCGTCAGCGACCTCAAGCGCTCACTATGCACCCAAATTCCGGCCCTCGAGGGGTTGAGAAGCGACCAGATTCAACTTTTTTTGGATGACTTTGAACTGCTCGACGCATTGCCCGTCGATGTTGTCCACGAAAACGATCACGTATAGTAAGCAAATATTCTCTCCGGCTTCTACATCGTCGTATTCACTTGCATCGAAGTGTCAGGCGGGTTAATCATCATATCCAGACCTCAGGTACGAAACCGAAAACTTTCCAAGCACTCACAGTTTACAAATAGTGTGCAGTGATCAGGAAGAGGAAACGTTCGGACTCGACTACTTCGTCCTCTTCTTCCTCATCCTCATCGTCTTCGTCATCTTCGTCATCAACTTCTTCGTCAGATTCAGAGTCAACAACTGATTCTCCTAATCAGCCTCCTTCGAAACTCAAGGGGGTAGGGTCAAGGGAACGGCGACCGACTATTCAGCGGTAATTGGCCTGTACCTTGTGGTTGAACTCAGTTGACCGGCATTACTAGGTCATTCGTACGTCCTGGAACTGGGAAACCGGCTACTCATAGTAGGAACATTCGACGCCGAAGAAAATTACAACACGAGCGGAACGCAGTAGCCCGAGATCCGGACGATCCCACGGTGGGGGTGAATGCGATTCCCCTGGGAAACCACGACACGACTGAAGTCCCAGCGTCCACCCCCCAACCAACTGTGGGCGCTCACGGAGAATTTGCTGATTTAACGATGTCATTGTTATCGAACAAGAACAAGAGAAGAGGATTCAAGAACGCGATGGGGAAAGAAGTCCCTCCCAAGATTATTTTTTCAGGCCAGGTTTGTCCGGACACCAAGGTGAACGGGCGGCTCCAGGTACCCGCCCCGCGACTAGTTCCACCGTCAGAGAAGCAAGAGAAGGGCTTGCTTCCGCCGAACATATTTGTAACGAGCGTCAATGTGGAGGAAAAATTGCGACGGAGCAAGAAACCAAAGGCTGTCATTCCGGTCATCCAACAGCGCGAAACACCGCCTGTGGGTCGCACAACTGGGGAACTTGACCGCGCAGCAATACATGCCAAGTGGGATTCATTAGGGTTGGTCAGCGACGTGACCAGATTGTCCACCGGAACAACCGTAGGGTGGAAGGTGCGTCCAATCCCATCGTTCGCTTGAACCCGGACGGAACGGAAGGAATGAATTGATCGTTAGGCTCTCGGGATCAACCCCGTTACGATTACACCCGAGGTGATGCTGCACGTTGGGACCGTTGTCAGTTGCGACGAGAACCAAGCGACCGTGATATTTTCTGACTGGACCGGTGCTCGCCTTGGGAATGGGGAAGATGTGGAGGAGATTGAAGAGAGCCACGAGTGGGGAGAAATCGTTGGGCAGTGGCGGATAGTTTCTGCATGACACTTTTTATTTTACCAATCAGATATCCGTGATCGTCCGGGTGCGCGTCCCGTCAGCCGAGCGGAGACGTCAGGTACAGCCAACTGCCGTTAAAAAGTAACACGCTGTCCTGCGAGTCACAAATCCTTCCTCTGTCTACTGCTACGACCAAAATCACGGGGGCGCTGTGTAGACGACCAGCCTCGTCCCTCCTGCCGATATTCCACAGTCGCTGCGGCCCTCCTTGGCGGTAATGTTCCCAAAGGTCGCAACTCAGCTCATCCACCACACCACCCGTGCGGTCACCGCCGTCCAGGGTTCTGGTCACGCTTTTCGCAATGTTCTTCAGTCATCGTCCAGCGGTACGACAACCACCGCCAACTGGTCTGGAGTAGGCGCGTCAGGTTCTAGCTGGGGTAGTGCGGGTACCGGTGCAGGAGGTGCGAAGTACCAGTCGAGCAGCAAGTTTTATCATGGGTACCAGGTCGGTTTTCGCCCTTTTGTTCTATCTCCCCTATTTAACGCGTGGGTTTGGTTATGTAGGGTGCCGGACGGTCTTTAACTCAGGCTAGTCAAGCATCTGCTGTCGACTCGGGCCTCGACGACACCGAGGATCCTTTCTTCCGCCCCGGACCCACCAAACCTGCCTCCAGACCTTTGACAACCTTACGACGTCCACGATCCCACAGTCTCACCCTAGGCTCCCAAGGACAGGTTGAGAACGCGGGAGCTGGCAATCGCCCTGGCGTCCTGGAGGTCGTCCAGATTCACGCTCGCAAAAGTCACGCCTTCGCTCCCCACAACAGCGCGCTCGATGACAACGCGGCGGATCCGGCCCTCCTTGAATCGCGCCCAAAACTTTCTCGACGCGCTTCAACCTCCTCCGTCACCTCATCACCCCCTTCGGACGATGTTCCTTCCACTTCTGTCCATCCCCAACCTGTTATGTCCTCAGACCTCCCCGCTCCTCATTCCGCCGTGCCCCCGATCGAGGACCCACCCACTCGGATCCGAGCTAAACTGACGCAGTACCTGAGCGACAAAGACCACCGCGCCTGCGTGTACGTCAACCAATTGTTGGCGAATGGCCAACTTCCTCAGGACGCCGCCATATACGAGGCCGCCATCCAAGCGGTTGCTGTTACCTCCACGGGAAAGGCTGCTGTCTCCCTTCTGACCAAGCTATTTGACGAGATGGTCCAACACGACATATTCCCTTCCACTCAAGCCTACCAAACTCTAATCCTCGCCCATCTCGGCCGTGATTTTGAGGTCGCAACCACTATCGGACGCCACCAGCAGGCTATTGCCGCCCGCTCGGCCGATAACGAGCTACTCCCGATGCACCATGATCGGTACGTCAAGAATATCTCAGTATTGAGGTCCGAGCGCAACCTTCGCAGTGCTATCCGCGTCTTCCAAGCCGCCATCAAGACTCGCGGCGTCGAGATCCCCCCGGAGATATATGTCGACCTCCTAGACGGCTGCGCCCGTCACTTAGACGAGTACGCCGCTCTAAGGGTGTTCGCTCAGTTGGAGAAGATGCACGGTTCGCACGTTCCTTCAGAGGCTTACTTCAACATGATGAAGCTTTACTCGGGGACAAACAACCTCGCTGCTGCTGAGGAGACGTTCTCTGAGCTCAAGAAGGCTGCCAAACTAGGGAACGTTTCCTACACATCGACTCTCATTTCCAGTGGTCCCGATCCGGCCCCCGCTCTCCCCAAGCCTTGGAATCTCATGATCAGCATATACCTCCATGCTGGCCGTCAGGCGGAAGCCCTAACAGTTTTGGAAACAATGCTGGATTCCTCCGATTCCTCCGTCCCCCGTCCCTCACTGTCGACTTTTCATATCCTCATCGCCGGATTCTGCAGGGACAACGACATCGAAACCGCCCTTAAATGGTTCCAACGTCTCTTGCTAGAGACCACCGTTCCTGAGAACCCGCACGCTCCTCTCTCCGCACCTCCTCGCCCGGATGCCAAATTATGGGGAGTTATCATTAGTGCCCTGGCTGAGAAGAACATGGTCGACGAAGCCAACTCGTTGTACTTTCAATGGCTCTCAACGAATGCTGGAGATAGCCGTCTCACCGTTGAAACTGCTCGTAACCTCATCACCCTGGCAAACATTGCTCACTTGGAAGCCTTGCAGCGCAGCCAGAGTGATACATCCAATCAGGTCCAGAAGGAGGTTGACCACTTCATGGAGAAGATCGTGGGGGATCTTCATGATTGGATCCCTGCGATGTGCAGAGCCGCCAGCAACACGATGAATAGGATCGTCAAGCTCTACGGGCGCGATGGTCGATTCGATGAAGCTGCCAAATTCCTTCAAACCTACATCCGTGCCCACCAAGCTGTGGTTGGAACTCCTCAGACTGGGGCAGAATTAACCCGCGCACAGTCCGGGCTGCTCTATGCTTTGGGGGACTGTGTGTCGGACATAACGGAGTGGATTCTTCGCCGTCAGATTCCTCCATCCTTCGCAGCTGCCGAGCAGTTCGTCTCAATCACAAACGGCCTAGACAGGGGACTTTCCGCCGAGGCGGCTGACGCCTACCTCTCCATCTACGAAATTTCCAAGAAACGTGGGCAGATTGTCCATCTCACCGTTTCCAACGCGGAGGCTCTCATCGCAGCTGGCGTTCGTGTCATCTACGCAAATAACGAGCCCGCAGACGATCAACCAGAGTCGCACCCGCTCGTCAGATTCGAAACCCTCCTCACCGACATTGCTGGCCACATCCAGGATCTCTCAAAACTGTCTTCTACCGCCATTGACGGGGTCCTGCGTGGCCTTCAGATCTGGTATCCTGTTGATTCCCTCCAGGCTGTTCTTGAGAAACTTGGCGAACCATGGTCTGCATTGTGGAACCAACCATCCGTTCAGGAACAGGTCTCCCATATTACGCCTATACCTCCCCCTGAGACTACTAGCAGCACCCCTGTTGAGGAAACCTCCCATCCGTCCACCCCGTCCTCCGGCACCGCCGTCGCGACCTACCGGATCTCCACCCCTCTCAGCCACCAGATCGATGAGCATCTGAACAACTTCAAGACGGCGTCACCGATTATGGCCTATGAGAGGTTCTTGGCAGGTTACACCGATGGGTTCTATCCGATCATTTCCACCTTCGGTAGACTTATCAATGCCCTTGGTCGTGCTGGGGAGATCGAGAAGGTCAACTTCGTCTATGAATCCGCCCAGCATGCTATTACAATTGCCAAAACGGCCTCGGGGGTAGATTCCAAAAGGTTGCCGTGGTACCAGATTGAAGACCACATGATCATCGCTTTGGCCCACGCTGGTGACGTTGATGAAGCCCATAACCATCGTCTCAAGATCATCGAGTATGGCGGTACACCCAGCGCTGACGCCTACGGTGCCCTGATCAGCTGTGTCAAGGACACCACCGATGATAGCGCCAACGCGTACGCCCTCTATCGCGAATCCCAGATACGTGGTGTTGTTCCCAACGTCTACCTCTACAACACCATAATATCGAAGTTGGCCAAGGCCAGGAAGGCTGATCTCGCCATGGAGTTGTTCTCCAAGATGAAGGCAAACGGATTTTGGCCCTCTTCCGTTAGTTATGGTGCGGTAATTGGTGCTTGCTCGAGGGTTGGAGACGTCGAGTCTGCCGAGGCTCTGTTCGATGAAATGTCCTCACAGCCCAACTTCAAACCGAGGGTTCCCCCATTCAACACGATGATGCAACTTTACACTTACACCAAGCGTAATCGCGAGAAGGTTCTTCACTACTACGATTCTATGGTTTCCGCGGGTGTTCGTCCCACCTCCCACACGTACAAGGTTTGTCAGACTCCAATCTGGTCCCACCCCTACCTTGTTAACCTTGGATCCCCAGCTCTTGATGGATGCATATGGTACCATTGAACCCGTTAACGTTGCAGCCATGGAGCAAACCTTCGCAACGCTCTGCGCCGACAAGTCCATCCAGGTCCACGGCACACACTGGGGGTCTCTCATCAATGCTTATGGGTGCGTTCAAAAGGATCTTAACCGTGCGATCGAGGTCTTCGAGTCCATCGCGTCCCACCCTTCAACTCGGAAAAGCGGACCCATGCCTGAGGCCGTTTCATACGAAGCTTTGATCAACGTCTTCGTCACCCTTCGGAGGACAGACCTTATTCCGGTCTACATGGATCGATTCCAGTCGAGCGGGGTGCATATGACAGCCTACATTGCCAACCTCTTGATCAAGGGTTATGCCGTCGCTGGTGAACTGGAAAAGGCACGTGGTGTGTTTGCAAGCTTGGCCGACCCTCCCACCGGTGTCGCCGCTCCAAACAACCACGCTCCTCATGAGCTTGATGCCACGTCACCGGTCCACCCACACGACCCTGTGTACCGCGAGGTGAGTTGGTTCATATACGAGCCCCTTCCGTATTCAAGTTACTGACTCGTTCCTGTTCCAGCCGTCAACCTGGGAGGCTATGGTTCGAGCGGAACTTGGTAGTGGGAACCGCGACGAGGCTGTCGTGCTCTTAGAAAGGATGCAGGCCAGACAATTTCCTACGGCTGTCTATTCTCGCATCAGCGGGATCATGCTTGATGGCTCTGTCTCCCCTTGGCCTGCACCATCTTCCCTCACGCCCGAACAACAGTAAACACCAGTTGCCCTCCATTCGCGCCTCGTAATTCGCATTTTTCTGTCTCATTGCATTATCGTCGTTGTCATCGTCCATGGTCTCACCTTACCGTTGTCTATTTTATTGGTATACTTTCACGCATACAGCACCCCTTAATGACAAGATCTCCCTCCGGTTCCCTATCTTGCTCCTTCTTTCACGTGTAGTTTTAGCATCGCGCGTCCTCTACTGTATAGTTCATGGTGCTGATTCCAGCTCCTTACGCATTATAGAACATGACCCCTGTTGAAGACTGGTGAACCTGAATACCCGGGAGGACCTGCAACGTGCGCACTGAAGAGAATTTGGTAAACTAGGAACCCGAGGGAGGCCAACCAACCACTTGAGCATGAAAACCAGAGCGGTGAGTGACACTGCCATTGCTACCTCTCACAGGAGCTTGACGTAGGAAGCTGGGACAGTGCCCCGTTTCCCACCGAACTCGGCCATCCACCTGCACGGCCGGTAAGCAAAACGGGATGAGGTTGACCACACAGGCAGGCCCAACGCGCACCAATCGTCTGAGGATCTTTCCACTATCAGAATGCGCTCCGATTCCTTGACATCAAGGTCCTCAGGTTGCTAGGGGCAAATCAGTTAGACGAAGCGAGGGGCTTGTTGAGACTGAGGCTGATACTGACATCACCTGAGAAATCATACAAAACCTCCGCCCATTCTCCAGCAGGTTCTTCCTTCTTGCGTGCTGGAGGAGGGGGAGCAGGTGGCGTGAGGGTCGAAGTGGCAGAAGCCGACGAAGACTCCGAGGTGACTCGTCTCACAGGGGGTGGGGCAAACTGTTTCTTGGGCCCTGAAGATGGGGGAGGCAAATAGGATGATGGGGTAGTCAAAGGTTGGCCCGAGTTCTTGGAAGAATTCCTGATGGAGGTGAAGAACCCTCTGGCAGAGGTGACGTCCACATCACTGCCGAGCGTCTGGTAGCGCGATTAGCCAGGCAATGATAACGACCACGCTAAACCACGAACCTTGGTAGATGTTAACGAGCCTGCCGTGGACTCCCGGCGTTGCACGGAAGGAGGTTTGTTCGAAGGCAGAGGGGGGGAATTCCCGTCATCAGTGGCTGGGTTTGTCGAAGCCTTCCTGGCGGGTGGTGGGGGAGGTTTCGAAGGACCAGTAGAGGTAGGGGGGCCACCGAATCTCGGGGTGGACATCAACGAGGCCGCCGCCGCTGCTACACGACCAGGTCCATTGTGACTTTTCCCTTCTGCCTGGTGACCCACCTGTTTCACTCACCGCTCTGTTAAGCGTTAAAGATGTGCACTCACCGGCTCTGGACTGGCGTCCCGTTTTGTGTTCCAGCTTGCTCGGGCAGAGTTCATACCACTTTTAACGGTGTCAATCGCGGAGTTCCTGGTGGCAGGGTCCTTGAATGCATCATGCGCCGCGTTAGCCGCAGATCTAACTCCTTGTGATTTGGCGATGTTGCTCAGCAACTCCGGGCGGGATGCGAAGTACCTAGACACGGGATCGAGGCTGAGGACGGTCGACCAGACTCGGGAGATCAACGGATTGCTGAACTCATCTAGGAGACCGAAGAATGCGTCTTTCTCGTGCGCGGATAGCTGTGAGAAGGCCATACTCGTCCCTCACTGGGGTCAGGGTGGTGGTTAGTGGTGGATTTTACTGGTCCTCGGCGCTCAGCCGACCGATCATTCTGGGGGATGACTTGCACACTCTTGCACATTATTGTTGGAATGTTTAAACATAGGTATGTATTATACGAAAGATTGGAGTGGATAGACACAGAAGGAGGATGCGGGGGTCTACATAGGATAATAAGCATATGTAAAATCCACGAACAAGCACAAACGATACAACGGAAACAGAACAGAGACCTTCAGGTTTACATCTGATTAGTCCAACTCGAAAAGTCAAAATCTCCCACAACCGAAGGATCCATCATTGTCGAGTGCGAGTGAGGGCTCATCTGCTGTTGTTGGGGGGCGGTTCCTCCAGGCGAAGATGTAGTCGGGAAGGGATATTGCATCGAACCGCCAGCGGCGTTCCACTGCTGGTGCGGGACCATCGGTGAACTGAAATTGCCTGTTTGTTGCGTGGGTAACATCCCGAAATTCTGGGGCTGCGTTGGTGACTGTTGTTGTGGCTGCTGGGATTGATGGCCCATCACCCCCATCCCACCCCCAACCTGCTGCTGCCAGTTTCCAGCGTTCCCACCGGCTAGCATCTGCTGAGGGTTCACAAACCCGGCGTTACCCTGGCTCACCATCATATTCCTCTGTTGTTGTGTGGCGAAAGCTCGCTGCATCTCTTCCTGGTTGTTTGATACCACTCTTCCTTGTAGGCCGGTGGGGTCCGTCGGTGACCGACTACTCCGAGCGATCCCCGGGACGGTTGAATTCGACCTTATCATCGGGAAGGAATTCATGTCCATCCCTACTCCCATCGGTAGTTGGGATGGTGGTGACCCTGGTGACATTCGCGGTTGGTCTGTCCGTATCCTCTCTGGAGAAGGGACGGTTTGCGGATTCATAAGTGGCGGGTTGGCGGCATTTCCCGAAGTACCAGCCCTCATCTGCTGCATCATGAGGAGTTGGCGTTGATTGGCCGTCATTGCGTTCAGGTTTGGGATCGTAGGAAGCACCGTCTGTTGGGAGGGAACCATATTTTGGATAGCTGCGTTGACCATCCCATTATTGAAGGTTTGGGGGAAAGAGACTCCAAGCTGTTGCACACCTTGGGTTTGAGGGGGCATCCCTGTCGTAGGAGTTCGGAATTGATTTCCGGCAGTAAGGTTGCCTTGACCACCAGTGCTGGGCTGTGGAAGGCGCTGTCCCGCTTGAGTTTTGTTCCTCGAGATGGCGGACTGCCAAGAGCAAGTCAACAGCCGCACAAAAAGGAAAGCCGAACGGGGAAACTTACCTGAACTTGATGCATCTTCACGATCTGCTGGTTGATGGGCAAAGATTGAAACCCAGGGATAGAGTTCGTGATGTATTGAACCATCGGGTGGGATGGATTTTGGAGTACTTGGTAGTACTGTATGGCTGCGGCACCCATGACAGCAACCTGTGGTGGGACGTTGGCAGGCACAGTATTGACGGGAGTGCTGGCGGGCTGTAAGGCGGCGGGGTTGGGTTGTATGTTGTTGGGCTGGACCATGTGTTGAGGGCTTTGTTGGGGTTGCATTGGGGGGCGCATTGCTGCCATCTGCCGTCGTGGATCAGAATTAGGAGGCACGTGCGATGGGGGTCCCATCGAAACGGAGGGTGTGACGGGCTGAGGGGTACTTGCAGCGCTCGGTGTGGTAAAGGAAGTGGGGGGTTGATTTGACGGGGAGGTAGGGAGAGAGGAGAGCTTATGTTCTCCAGTATCGCGTCTTTTGTTGCCGATGTCGTTGCCATATTCATCGGTGCGATCTCGCTTTAGGCCCACACTGGGCGATCGGGACCTCCGGACCACACTATTTTGTCGACGGGAGATGTCGTTTGCAAAAATTGTCGGAAGCGTCGAGTAGAGTTGATATATCCGTTCCATTGACGCAAAATCCACGCCCGGGGGAGGGTTCATGACTGGTAGAGACACAGAAAGCCCCTAGGAGACTGGTGAGACTCTGGTAGAGGCTGGAGGGGTAAATATCTTACCCCGCGGTCTGAATCAGCAACGGCGGCCATCCAAGTGAGATTTGATTGCATCCTTTTCGAAAACCTTGACGAACCGTCAGGGGAAGGCAAACCTGAATATCCCAATCACTTACTCAATAAACCTGGGGTCGTTCATGGGTACCCCACGCGTTTGAAACTCCATGCTGACCCTAGGAGCAAGGGACTGGTCAGTGCTGGGTGTGGTAGGCGCTCGCGATGAGAAAAGTACTTCAATAGTTCTGCATTCAACTCGAGAATGGTGACCACCTTCGTGTCGAGTTTTTGTTCTGAAGGGTTTGCGGGAGAGGTCGCTGTTGGGGTGCTTGGGATTACAGAGAAGGAAGCGGAGGAGACGCTTTCCGCTCCAACTGACTGTTTTCGAGAGACGGGGTCGGTAGATTGCCCGCGGTAGGAAACGGAGGGCGGTCGTGAAGATGGCTGAGGAGAAGAAGTGGACCGAGAGGGTTGGGAAGGATTGAAGCCGGCAGCCGGGGGGTCTGGGGGGAGGATTGACGGCTGGCCCATAGTCCTCCTCTCAGCAGCAGCATCTTTCCTCGAGCTCTGGTCTTCTGATACACCACCTGCTACGACAGATCGGCCGTCTGCCTGCACCTCTCGCTTCTCCCTGCCCTCTGTTTGCCACCCACTCTCCTGGGCTGTAGAGTGGGTCGAATCCGTACCGAGTTTGTCTGGGTTTCCGGACGTGTCTGTCGGCTCGAGGGATTTGGCGCGTTCCGAAGGGGAGGAAAGCTCTGAAAGAGGCGTAGACTGTCTGGACGCGTCGTTCACGAGGCCGGCTGTCTGGTCGTCATCGGGCTGGTGCGCGTGGGGAAGGTCGGCGGGCTGTTCTGAAGACAAAAGGTCGGTGGGAGAGGGGTTGGGGGGTTGGGGATGCTTGGGCTTGTCCTTGTGGACGTTGTCACGGGGGACGGCGGACCAGGAGAGATCAGAGTGGGAAATCAAGGGAGGCGAAAGTGATGAAGGATGATCTAGATGAAGCATAACTCGCTCTCAAAATACAATTTAGCTCGAGCTCCGGCTACCCGAGTTTGTAAAAGACACTACAGCGCCCGAGGAAGCAAAGCAAAAAGAAAGTTGTCGCGCCTTTCCTCCCTAGAAGCGGTGGTGCGGTCGAGTGTAGCCAGGGTAAGGAGGACGAAACCGAAAACGTTACGTTGACGCCCGCGCATTGTCACGCGACGCCCCGCGCAGAGGGGGGAAGGGAGAAAACACAAAACAAAGAAAGAAAAAAAGGAAACGACCACGAACGCTTCGCAAGGTCAAGATACAGACAGATAAGCATACAGGAGCATTGAATCCAAAGACGCGGACGGAAACCAAATCCCGGGCCAAGGGTCCATCAGAATCTTATAATCAGTCCTCCTCGCTAACCGCATCCTCCATTTTCCTTCTCCATCTCTTCTGTATCTCAATCGCCTCCCGGAAGATCGAATACTTCGCTTCCAACAGCTTCTTCTCTCGAGAATTCACCGAGACCGAGACCACCGTTCCCGGTGCCGTCATCTCGACCTGCGCGAGCCAGTCAGCCGCTCTCTTCTCCGATCTATCTGCCACTTGATCTTACCATGATATCCCACAGCCCTAGTTGGTCATTTCCCTCGCTCGTCTCCGCAGCAAGCCGACCAAGCATCGCTGCACCGGTCACAACCGCTGTAGAGCTTGAATGTGGTGTCACCACCGACATGTTACACGTATTCGCAAGCAGCTGCATCAATGCGACATTCTTTGACTGTCCTCCAGAGATGAATATGGTCCTGATATCATGGCCTTTGCCATTCATTTCGTCCACAATGTGCTTCGTCTGCAGAGCAATCGCCTCCATGGTGACATTGTATTTTCGTGCAAGGTCATTGATTGTGTCGTCCTGCACTGCCAATGAGACGTCTGTTATCCAACTTTGCGAAGGAACGTAGCCTACCAAAGTGAGCCCAACCACAGAACCTCGCATCCGTGGATCCGCGAGCGGGGAGCGGTTCCCTGTGGTCGTGTAATTCAGCCAGCCACACACTGCTGTGTCAACTAACCTCACCGTGTAGATCTGGATACATGTGCAGGTCCTTGGTAAGCTCCGTGCGGGATGAAACGCCCTCCAATTCCATCAACTCATCCAACTTTTTATTCAGAACTGGTTTCAGGGACGCTCAGGCGCTCCGCGCAGATCATCCAACACCAAAGACATTGCGTACGGACCTTCATGTGGGCTCAAGTTTTCCTCCTCTGCTATCTTGAGCAGCCCAGCGTATGCCGGATGTGTCGTGGTGATAAAGTGGATTAACTGCGCGAGACCGTGAACACACGAGAGCAAGTAACCAACATCCATTCCTCCTACCTGTCCAGTTGACGACTGGCCCCCTTCATTCATCCAATAGCCTGGCATAACGGCGTCCTAAAATCGTGGGTCGACGCGGTGAGCCGTAACCCACAAGGGGCAACGCACCTTGTATGGTCCCCAAACCCCGTTGACAAATATCCCTCGAGGGCTTTGAACAAGGTGGCAAGTGCTGGTTCCGGCAACTGCGGCTAACCGGTGGCTGGATTCCTCGATCTTGGGGGGTGGAGATATAATGCCCCCTTCCTCCTTGTACCTCGCCCCTATTGTCCCAATCCAACCTGCATACCTGGTAGGTTGTCAGTGATTCGCATACCGTTTTCCTGGAGTGTGGTCGTACGCATCAACGACACCGCTCCCAACCGGTGTTCCTTGGACAAGCCCAAGCTCCCCAGCAGCGGTCTTCGTCAAGCCCTCGCCGATTGGCTCCCCAGCGATCGAAAGGACCCCAGAACCAGCCCCGATTTGAACATAGCCAGACGACACAAACTCCCCAAGCCCTATTCTCTCAAAGAAGCCAGCATCCCACCCTGCCCCGGGTACATAGGAGCACTTGCACGTCAGAGAGCAACACGACCTTACAATGCTCCCAGTCGCTCGGTACGTCAGATAGTCAGGCAGATCGAAGAACTGGCAGCGAGAGAAGTGTTCAGGTTTCATGCGACTCTTGAGCCAGAGAATCTTCGGTATTTCCATCTCCAGCTATGAATAAACGAGCGTTTCCGTTTCCTCAATTCCCACCATGTACGAGCGAGTAGGGTACTTACGCTCATTACTCCACCAACACACTCCAAAACTACAGAGCCCGTAGAATTGATCAATCCCGCCTCCTTTTCCGCACGATGATCGGCCCACAGGATGATATTTCTCTCCCCTTCCAGGCCTAGGCCTTTGCCACGAGTAACGCAGATAGGTGTCCCACCCATGTCAGTGACAGCCAACGAGCAAGTGGCATCGAAGCCCAACCCCTTCACGTCAGAAGGATCGATCTTGGACTTTGCAACTACCTCTTTGACAGCGCTGCAGACAGCGCCCCAAGTTGCTGTCGTTGATTGTTCAAAGATCCGGTGATCCCCTTCATCTCTCCACGTCGGGGTATCGTAAGTGGAGGAAGAGATGAGAGTCCCATCCCGTTGGACCAACGCCGCTCTTACCGAGCCAGTCCCGACGTCTACCCCGATATAATACGCCGGCATAAGGCTGCTTATGGTGTCCTCGGACTGAGTAGCTGAATCGTGGTTGGGAAGAGAGCTAGTTTCCACGAGGATCGGCCGGATCGGCGACTCGGTCCTCAGTGCAGCGCCCTGTATTCAATACCTGTGACCTTTAGCGAGACTCTTATCTCCAAGTTCCTATGATGACACGGTGGTTTGAGGCAGGAAATACACCCTACTGGTGATAGGGTTGCGAACGAGCGAAATGGATAAATAGACATCTCCTACGCTCCCGACCCCGCTCCCAAAACCCTACGCAGAATGTGCACGTTCACTAAGTATACCGGCGGATACGCCGCAGAAGCGCTCCCCCATCATCATCACCCATCAGATCGCCGGTGCGCCTAGACCCGCCCTCAGCCAATCGATCGTCCCAGTGGTCGCGTTCCGTTACCCATACAGGATCATCGAGAGTCTCCTCTTCTTCCACAGATAGGCATCCACGGATCCCTCTTCGTACCCTACCGATCACTACCAACAACCGGCCACGCTGCCACCACGAACTCCTCTTGGAAATTGAGCCGGAGGAAAAGGAGGAAGGTAGGTGATCACAATGGACCCCGAGGGCCCCTACCAAAGGGATGGATGTGTCGGACGGGTTCCTCCAGCCCTTCGCCCTCTCACTTCGACGCTTCTTCTTCAGGCACGTTTTCGACCGACTCAAAGGAGGCCGCCTGTGATGAGGCGAATGCCGCTTCTGGCCCGCGGCCGTACCACTTGTTCTGAAGTCCGCCGATTCGAAACGAACATGACGACCGTAGCTGAGCGTTACACGCTGAACAGCTGAGAGTCTTGCGCCGTGCCCAGACGAAGGCGGTGAACCCGTCTGGAGCGAATCGGAAACCAGAGAGCCGAAATTGCTAGACAGTCCAAGGTCGACATCAAGTTCTCCGAAACTGATTTCTGCGACCGGCGACAATTCTGCAGAGGTATGTTGATACTTATATATCCCAGGAGAAAACGCAACAGAGATGTTTCGCTCCCAGTACGGGGAGAGCAGCGAGCCGGTATTTTCGGCACCCAGTGAGGTTGTTCCATCCGGTTTTTTCTTGATGTCCGGGGTAAGGGATGACCCACCGAGGAAGAACTGGCTCGCTGGAGAGGGTGAAGCTGGTGGCGACGCAAATGGTGAAGGAAGGGGAGTCAGCTGAGGGGATTTTGGGACGTTTGGAAATCGAGCAAGCTTGTCTGCGAGCTTCCCGCCTCCATGCACCGGAGTACTCTGCGGTGCCTCCAGAATCCTCCCGTCCTCAACATAGAAGAGCCAGGGACAGTCACCCTCACTCCCACTTACAGTTGGGTGACACGAGCTTGTGGTACTCTGCCCTGAGATAGAGGTTCCGGATTGTGCATAAAATAGTCTCGCTGTGGAGGCGAATGAAGTGCTCGTGGGGACTTTTGGACCAGTCTGAACAGTCTGACCAGATGAGAAGACAGAGGGGAGATCTATGGAAGGCTCGGTCACAGACGAAAACGAGGAGAGGGCACGTCCGTTTCCTGGGAACTCGGTCGAGTTCTGTTCCTCCCCAGCTGAGATCCTAGCACTCCCGGACCCCATCGATCCCAGGGTCTGAATACAGACCGTTAGGGCGAGGAAGAGTGACAAGGGATACAGCGTACCATTAATGAGCTGAAGGCATTCTCGACGTCCATCTCGTCTGTCTCCAAGATGGTATCCAACCTGACTTTAAGTGCGGGTACTGCAACAATTTCGAACTCGCTTTCGGAGCTACTGTCTTCATCGGTGCTGTGCCCATCTGATTCTTGTTCGGGTTCCTCCCTTGCATGAGATTCCGGCGGCGTTTGTCCGGCGAGTGTTTGTGTGATTTCACGTTGGCCCACGTAAAGCCCGATAATGGATGAGACGGAGGCCTGGGTAGGTACCATAACGGAGTCCGGGTTAAGCACAACGATAGTTGGGATGGTACCGGGACTCGTAGTGAAGCCAAAATATGTTGGGTCTCCTTGGGGGCCAACGGAGGGAACAGGTGAGGTCGCGGTCGATAGTCTAACCACAACATCCTTGCCGACTGTGACCGCAAGCGCAGTGGAACGCTGAGGAGAAGGGGGAAGACCGGCCAGTATAGTATCCCAGTGGAAGGGGTCGTCGTATACGCTACTCGTCGTACTCTCCTCTAGAGAGAGCTGAGACGCGGGAGAGTATTCGCCATTTATTGGTGAGGGTAGCGGAGATTCCATAACTGTACGCGGGGGAGTAGAGGTGACGAAGTCAGGCGGTTGAAGGCGGCGAGTAAACTCTGCACCCCTCAGCGAAGGCGAAAAGTAAGGCGGAGGTGCAACAGAGAACGGTACGTTTGAAGATGGGCGGGGTAGCTGCGACAATTTGGTCTCCCACTGGGGATTTTCAACCACAGCCTCGGGGTCGCTCAGGATACAATTTGCCTCTTGTGCAAGGAGGTGAAAGTTGTCGGTGGATGGCCCGGAGTGTAGGAGTGATGGGAATGTCGCAGCACCGCACGTAATACCAGGGTCCCAACCGGAGGAGCAAGTCAAGAAGGATGCCGGAGACCCAGTCCGGCCCATCATCTGAGCGAAGGAGGTCGAGGTGTCCAATAAGGATGGAGTTGCGGGATCCGGTTTCGGTGCCAGGCTAGTTTGTGATTGAGGGAAAGGTAAAAGACAGAGGGATGGCCGGATCGCAGTAGGGACGGCGGGTGGTGCTAAGGAAGGAAAAGTTGTTTGTGACGGCAGAGTTTCAGGACCGGGAACTTGAGGTGAGGATTTGGGGGTTGAGAACGCGATATCCGGCGTATCATTCAAACTCTCGTAGAGGTTGTTGCGCGAGCCCCCGGGAGTCCCAGAAGGTGGCGAGAGATAGAACCTGGCATTGTTGAACAGCACTGGACGTTATATCAGCACACTCCAAAGAAACGGAGCCGCGGGTCATACAGTTGAGCGGAAATGTTTGTAACATGGCGTCGACGCGTGGGTTGCAGGTGGAGGCCAGCCTCCACTGCTATTACTGGTGCTAGGCGGTGGTGGGGATGAGGAGAGCAGAGTTCAACCACAAGTTCAACATCCAACGTTCAGCATTCAATCCCACGTGACGATATGGGAGAAAGGGATGCGTATCGTTCCACTCTATTGCGCGGGAATCGGAATCGAAGTGTACGTCTACATAAGATTTAAGTCGCCAAACTTTTCCTTGTACCCTGGGAGCGGATCAGCGTTTAATCGGGAAGTCCAGGGATATCCCGCCTTACCTGGCACAGTCCACTTCCCCTTCTTGATCATGGTCTCGACGGCCTCCACGATGCGAGGGTGCGCATCTCCGACTTCGTTGGCCTGCGGAATATTGATTAGGCAGCGTCCCTCTCAGTTTGGCACGGAACCCACAGTTAAGTCTTCGAACGGACGAGCCTCCTCGATATTGGCAAGAGTGGCCTGGAGTTCCTTCAGCTCCTCATCAATTTTTGTCTCCGTCTCCTTAGCGCGGGAAACCTGGAGGGGACTGTGAGGCGGCGAGAGGGTGCACGGTATTATGTATGACACCTACGGCCTTAGCTTCGAAGGTTTCGATGGCCTTGACGTGAGCATTCACGTCGTATGTCACAGGCTTAAATTCGTTCAACAGTTTCTCGGCATCATCTACGATGGCTTTGTTTTTCAAAATTGAGCGGTAGTGGGTGAGGTCAACCGTCGCGGGTTGCGACGAGAGCTGAGCGTGTATACGCTGGGCATCGGCGTGACGCTTGCGGAAAGCCTGAAGGGCAGCAACGGTCTCTGGGAGGTAGAGAAGGGTGAGAAATGTTTGAAGTTGGCTCATTTGCAGGTACCCTACCCTTTCCGAGGCCGAGAGTGGAGTAAATCCTGGTGAAATCCTGTACACTGTGAGGGTGTGTCGAGGATGGTTCGCGTAAGCACCTACCACGGCGGCGGCCGCAACCTTGGAGGCCATGACCTAGCAAACCAGGGTGAATTTAGGGCCATAAGGCACGACGAAAGATGGGCTGACACGCACGAGCAACGGGGATCGGAATGAGCGGAAGTTAGAGGGAAGAGGTGGTGTGGGTAACGGAAATTCCCGGCTCAACTCTCGCGCCCGCCCTGGGTTTAGACAAGGTTTGGGACCCGGGTCCTCCCTGTGTTTCCTTTAACGATAACCCACATATGCTACCTTTTCTTCTTCTTCATAATCTACATTAGCGACTTTGCAAACTGCCGCCCCTTGGTTCCCCCACGGGACGCCAGGGGCCGGGTTCAGTCCTCAGAACAGCTGGTGTAAAAGTCACGTGCACGGAGCTCGCCAACTCATGGAGCGCCTCTATGTTGTCGTACTGTTGGCAGTACCCTGCGTCCTCTCTTTTTGGTGGTACGGGCGCGCGAACGACCACCGTGGTGGCAAACCACCTCCCACGAAACCTCCGTTTGAATACCCCACCATCGAGCCGTGCACCCAGGAACTCTCGCAGATAGTGCCGATCCCTTATCGGCCGTTCAGGTGGGGTACATATTAGTGAGCCGTTCTGTATGCTGAGAAACCGACGGGTATTCTGACACCTATTACAGTGTAACGATGGGAATACGGCCAATGGACTGGAACGAGTGGATTGAGGTGAGACATGCCGCGATTAATGGTCGTGCGTTTATAACGGCAGACTCTCGTAGTTGGACCGGGAGTTCGAAAAGTATTACTTGATCAGGTTGCATCGAGTTCGAGCTTATGGAAAGAAGGTGGTAAGGACACTCGATGCACGCCCTGGGATCGTACCATCTGGTCACTCCGCGGCGCGGGAGGTGGTTCACGAGCTTGCGGAATACTTGGTGCACAGGTACCCCCGCTCGTACTCCGTTACACGACACAATCCTTCTACGACGACCGAAGGCGGATGGTATGGGGAGGGACGAATACAAACGATCACATTGAAGGCGGTTGGTCGGACCCTCGACCTTGATCACGAAGATCCCATGACTGCGGCTGCGTTCCTGTACTCTTTGACCCCCTGAATTATGGTGGACAGACGGCTCATTGACGTCTCTCAGAGTGCAAGATGACCTTGCCGTCCTACTGGAAGGGTCTGATGGAAGATACTACCTCCAAGCCGGAGCGATAGTGATACCGGGTACACCCCAGCTTGTGCCCCACTTTGACCATGGCTCACAGATTTTCAGGTACTTGGCGCTTAGATGACAAAGCGGGTATGCCACTCGACGAGATACATGAGAGCGGCCACGTTCCGCTGTGTAAGCCGCTGCCATCTCTTCCCCCCCCCTAACAATGACGATGGATACAGACCGAGAGAGGCTATATGTCAGCCTCGGCAAATTCATGAAACGCCTCCCAGTCGAAAAGCCTGTCGTGAGGAACAATTACACACTCCAGGTAGTGGATCAGGCCACGGACCGGCCCGATGGTGAGAAGCTCGTGGACGGAGACGAACTTGGGTGGGCGAGTACCATGATTGGGGAAGAATTTCCGGACGTTCGAATCCACAAGCACGGTGAATCCAAACGGGAACTTGTGAACACTGTCACTCCAGAGATGATAATGTTGAGAACGGAAAGGCAAACGTTACGTCGTCTCCCGAAGACAGGCGCTATCCTGTTCACCATTCGAACGTATACGACACCAGTGGTCAAGTTGGCGCAGGAACCTGGGGTACCGGGTCGACTTGCAAGTGCGGTACGAAGTTGGCCCGACGCAGTTGCCAAGTAACGTTTCCGAATGTTTTGATCAGTGCGAGAGCTCACATCCCCCTGATTCATTAGGTACAAATCTCGCGAGCTCTTTGGGGAGGTCTTGTTGTCGTATTTAGATGAATGCGCTATCAAGCAGGCAGCAGCAGGAACTGATGACGCTCGCGAAAAGGAACCATCCCCTTTGAAATGAAATACATTTCGGCGTTGCCGTACCGGGGGCATTCACTCAGTGGGTACTGTCATGTCTATTTCTCCGATGTCCAACACTTGCTCGTGAGTCGGGGGTATCTGTTGACTTGACCCCAAACAACCCTCGACACATGGCGAGGCTTTAAGCATTAAAATTGAAACTTGACCCTCAACCTGGCGCTAATTCGCCAGGGCGGCTCCCCGATTGGGTTGGCCCCAACACCCAAGCCGTCACGAAGATCTGGATAGTTCCTCGGATGCTCCTTGAATGACGGAATCCCCGTTTCTCAACTCCGCAATACGCAGATCCTACTGTGACGTCGAAGAGGAAGTTACACGACGATCGCCGACACTGAGGTATTCTGGTGGGACGTCCCTGCCTCTTGTTTCAATCGGCCGTCGAGGGCTTGGAAAAGTCTGGCGCCGTAGTTGCACGCCTATTACCGAATGTATCGTAACATCTTTGAGGATGGCATGGGGAAGGGGAAAAAAGCCTGGTGCCTATCTTCGAGTTGGACGTGAAGGAGGTTACGGGACGGGCACCCGAAGGGAAAGCGAGGAACCGTTCCTCCGACGGTCGGCTCTTTGTGAATTCAGTGTCGGGTCAAATCACCCTCCCAGCCGGTCTCGTAAGTGGCCGGTGATTTGGATGGGATGGACAGGTTTCTCCGCAAACCGAGATAAGATACCTTTGTCCCCTGACGAAGAGAGGGTGGTCCCGAACGAAATATTGGCGGAAGATGCGGAGAAACATGGGGAGTCGTGTCTGCACCGGCTCGTGTTTGAATTAACCTGGTCTGGTTGGGCCGATCTTGCCTCGTAAACTTTGTCTTAGTGGGGTGTGGAAAGCACGAGGACATGATGTGGTAAACGGACAAACACCAGGATGGAATGGGTCGTGTTCCATTGCGGAGAAGACCCGCCTCTGTCTGTTCGTTTGGCCGACGAACTAGGTGGGTGGGTGAGTCAGCGTACGTCCAGAGATTACTATGGGGTAGATCGACGGAATGCGGGGGTGGAGGCGGACAGGTCAGACGCCGAGGCGGGGTCTCGGGCCGGGAGGAGGCTGACCATGTGCCCGCTCGGTCGGACACCCTTGATTCCCCTTCAACTCGAGATCAATGAGAGCCTGATACTTCATCCTCTCCTCTCCTCCCTCCCCCTCTCCCTCCTCCTCCTCCTCCTCCATCCCACAATCATGAGTTTCTCCGTCGACGACCTTGTCGCGTCCCTCTCTGGCAACCATATTGGTCAGGAGGCCCTCGATCTCGCCGCTCTCCAGGTACCCTTTATCTCCTATTCCCTAATAACCGGCCGGCAGCGGAACTAATCCTCGATTCACTCTCAGTCTCAGCTCTCTCAATCCCTCTACTGCCCTCAGCAGGCGACAACGTTGCCCCCAAACAAACCCGGTCATTGCAATACCCCTCTGGCCAAGACACCGTCATCATACGTTCCATGGGCGGAGAGGGGAGTTGGCTATCCTTGCGATGCGGTCGCGGGTTATCGGAGCAGGAGCTCTAGTGTCACTTCCTGCCCACACAGGTCCAGACAAAATAGCATCGATGGAGCGACCTTTGACTATACTCAACCGCGAGATTGCGATATGGATGATATGGACGAGGATGAGCGGATGGTGGAAGAGCTACTCCTTTCTACTCCCCCCCCCTCCCAGTTTGCTGGCCGTTACTCTCATCAGCGAGCGAATAGTAGCTCGGGGTGCATGGCGAATCCCCCGATGACCTCTTCACCAACCACACATTCCGACAGTCATTTCGCCACTTCGGACCCTTTCTACCTCGCACAACTCCAGCAGCTTCAGCAACAACAAGCTCAGAATCCCTTCACGACTACTTCCTCAATCTTTGGTCAGCTCGGAAAGCCAACCCAACAATCTCCCTTCGCACAAACACCACAATATCACCACTACTCACACCAGCAATTTGGCCCATATGACGTCGACCAATACGGGCGAGGGCATCAACGATCTGCTCTGGTCGCTGCACTTGATGGATAGGTTTCGCGTTTGTCTCTTTCAGTGGGTTGCCGACTGCGAACTCGGCAGATGAAGACAGCCGCCATTCCATTCAACTCACCCCACTTCCGGGACCACGTCTCAGTACACGCTGCAAAAAGCGGTAGGATACCCGCGGACTCATGCATTCGAATACCTCCATTCCCCACAGCTCCTCCTCGATCTCTGCCATCTCTTCCCGCCTCTAAGCTCATCCTCACATTGTACCACCACCACCCTGTCTTGTTAAGATATACCGGATCTTTAGGCCTTAGCGATTTCCCCCCTCCTCCGTTTTCTTCCCTGTCTTACGTTTCTTCCCGGATAGTGGCTCGTCTCTTCTCCCTGGTACTCTGCCTTCACGCCCATTCCTCGTCCTTCATAAATGTAGTTAGATGCACCTGCAGGTTCATACATAAACGATACTCGTTTCTATCTCCAGTTCCCCTTCATTTTCCGGTGCGCTTGTGGGCCGTCGGGTTCTAGGTGCACGATGTCAGAGCGAGGTATGACGTCCTCCATGGTACAGTCTCCTTCCGCTATCTGCGTACAGATTATGATACTATCTATATCGTCCTGACGTCCTAAAGGCTTAGAACGGGATGATATCATAGAGTCTCTTATGAAGGTTATAAGCGTTTGACACCTCTGAATGACCATCTCCTTTCTCTCTCCTCCCCCGTTGTCAGTGGTACTACGGGTCGTTTTTAATCTCCCCGACGGGTCAGTCCACGAAAGGACGAGATGGATTAAATCCTCGAGGTAACTGAGATTTTCACGACCCTCTGTTACGTTTCGTGTATAACCATTGTCCCCCATAGTGCCAACGGTGCTGGTCGGCAGAGTGGTCGTTTTCTGCCGAACGCTCAGGGTGAGGGTGGGACATTCTTGCAATCTCCGCTTCGTCTTCCTTGCGGCGTATCCGTTTTCAGTCTCGCAGGCCGGGTGTCGGCGTCGTGGTATTTCTGTCAAAGCGAAATTTCTATTCGCTGGTCTTGTGATTCGGCTCAGCTGTGGACCAGTGGCCTCGTCCTCCCCCCTGCATCGTGTTGCGTCGAAGCGCCCGGACTCGGCTCCGCACCCCGGTGGGTCTATTCCGCTCTACCTCCCCGTCGTCGAGGTACATTCCCCGTCCCCGCCTCTGCGATTACGACCGTGAGCCCCCACTGTACGAACCTTGTGGGGTAAATCGGAGGTTGTCGGTGGCACGAATATCTGCGGATTACTTATAGGTGCTCATTTCGGGACTACACAGGGGCCATCAAGTCTGTCATCGTGCCAGATGAATGTATATAAGGCATATGTATGCGTGGTCTGGACGCCCTGGATCACGGTCGCCGTTCATCGGGGGGCCTTGGACCATACTTACATTGCAGTCCCCACCAATCTGAATCCGGAACATCCCAATCAAAGGCGGCGTGTAGAGTCGAACTCTATATTCTATACTGGTATTGGCGTCGAGCCGAAGCGTTATCAATATTTCACGATGGCGTATCGCGGTCGATTGCTCAGTAATCAACTTTCGCAGCTCGGACCATCGCTCCTCCCTCTCCAGACCCGGATCGTCGTCATCGGGTTTGGGTTTCTGATCATTCGTCCCGCATACTTCTTTGCTGTTCAAATGGATTATTACCGCTGGCTCGCGGTCGTCGATTGGGACTATAACGTGGATCCTTTCGATATATGATTTCCTGGATGTCTGAGCGTACGGATGTGTATGTAATTGACGACGCATATACGAAAATTGTTCATCATTTCCGTGCGGCGCATCATCAAATGAGACTGGAGAAAAGAGGATGAGATGGAAGTGTGATGGGTGGGGAGAAAAGCAAGACATAACAGCACAACAGGGGGGAGAAGAACTAACCCGAGACGGTAGGAAGTGGAAAGAAATCATTGCAAACTTCATCCCAGACATAAAGGAGAGGAAGAACATGAAAGCGTCGAAGAAGGATAGCGATCAATAACCGTAACCCCGTCCGCCAGTAGTTGTGGGGACGGTTGGCGCCGCTCCAGTAGCGGAGACGACTACGCTCGTACTAGGTGGAGGGGGATTTGATACGCTGGTAGATACACCAGAACCACCAACAATGGCAGACAGCCGGGAGATCTCTTCCCGAGAGGAAACAAGAGCGTTTGTGAGGCGTTCGTTCTCGTTTTCTAGATACTCGACTTTAGCCTGGAGTTGGGCAAGCCACGCCTTCTTGCGCTGCCGGCACTTGAGAGCGGCTGTGAAAGACGATGAGGCTCGAATTTGGAGCGATCATGACAGTAAGTACTACCTTGGCGGTTGCGTTCCAAGAAATTCTTCCGTTTCTCTTCTTCCGTCATCGGTGCCTTGGAGCGACCGCCGCCGCCGTTTGTGGCAGCAGCCCCGTTTGACTTGGACGTGCTTTTCTTGGGCGGAAGTTCATCGATCTCGTCATCCTCCTCCTCCTCCTCCTGTTCATCGATATCTGGACTTGTGGTGGCCCGTCTGCCTGTGGTGGTGATCGACGATGTAGTGTCAGCCCTCGAACGCTTTCCCTTAACAGTGGATAATGAAGGAGAGTTTTGGGAAACACTATCGGCGGTTAACTTTCTTTTCGTTCCACGCTTGAGGTGTGATTGTTGGACCTGTTGGACCTGTTGTTGAGGTAGGGAGGGGGAGGTAGAGACAGCAGGGTTGTTGTTGCTGCTGCTGCTGTTGTTGTTGGAGCGGGCTTGAGCCTCCCGTTTGGTAAGCTCTTGGTGAGCCTGGGAGAGAAGGAAAAGGCCGTTTGCTGCCGTGGAGGCAACATTGGCAGCTTGAGATGAGTAGGCATTGTTATTCGGCGGGTACTGTGTAGTGTTGCCGTTACCGTTCGGAGGTAAGTGAGAGACGGAAAGAGGATGGGGCGGAGATGTGGAAGTGGGGTTTGACGAATTGTGGTTAGCGAGCACGCCAGTGATAGCATTGAGGGTGTTTGGGGTGATGGTTGCAGCAGCATTTGCGAGGGCAGAGGAAGGGGTTTGTGGATTGTTCATCATTGATAAGAAGGCGGCAGTGTTGGGAGACGGCGGGGGGAAAGAGATCGGACCGGCGAGGAGTGGTGTAAGTCCGGTGCCCGGGGTGAGACCTGTGCGTGGAGTAAGACCCGTCCTGAATTCTGTAGAAGAGGGTGGTTGTGGATCCTGCGGACCGGCCAGCATGGCTGGCGAGAGTGGACCTGCACGGAGAGAGTTGGATAGTGCTGATGTAGGGAAAGACCAAACATAGGATGAGTCGGAAGGCGAGGAGATAGCCGCGAGCGGAGGCAAGACCGGTCTGTTCTGACTGGTGCCGTTATTGGCCTGCTCTTTGGGAGAACCATTGTCGGATGAGAGGGAGGAGGTGGATGACGATTTTTGATGATGGTGCTGATGTTGTTTTGGAGCGGGCCTGGCAAACGACTGCTCAAAGGGATTTGGTTCCAGATCGAGCTTGGACTTGGTCACAGTAGTCGTCGTCGACGAGTGGGCGGCAGAGGGCGGTGACGTAGTCGACGGGGACGAGGACGATACGGTCATAGTGGGGAGCGCGGATAGGCGGGGTCGTGAGGGAGGGAAGAGAAGGGAGACGACACTGATTGATTTTTGATGACGTGCCTTGTTTTTCAATGTTTTGACACATGCGTCATAAAATTACGTAATTCTTTCATCTTCCATTACTTTCCCACGACGCCTTTTTCGGTAATTGCCGTATGCTCCTCCTACCCTTCCTACTCACCCTCTCCGTCCTCGCCCCGGTCCAGGCAACCTCGGGCCCAGAGGTCAAGGGGGTCCACTCATCTTTGTATCCAAAATATTCCCCCACATCTTCCGGCCGTTGGTCCTGTCTCGATGGATCCCATTCCATCCCATGGTCTGCCCTGAACGACGACTATTGCGATTGTCCGGATGGTTCTGATGAGCCAGGTATGACCCTACTCAGTCGCCCCATTCGTCCCCATAACCCTTTAGTCCAATTTAGGCACCGGCGCGTGTCAGAACTCTACCTTTTTCTGTCGCAATGTCGGCCACGTCGGAGCTTCCATCTCCGCAACGAGAGTGAACGACGGTCTATGCGGTCCGTCTATTCATTCCCCTTCCCCCGCTCCGTCCTTACCCACTACCAGAGCCCGAATGTTGCGACGGATCCGATGAACCCCCCGGCATATGCCCCAACACCTGTGACCAGGTTGGTATCCGTCATCGAGCACTCTTGGAACAAGAGGCCAAACTACGTAAGACCGTACGTTTCTCTCCCTTCATTTCCCCGAAACCCTCTCACTTCGTCACATATTCAGGGTTCAAAACTACGTGCATCCTACATCTCTTTCGCTCAGAAGGAAAAGAATCGTCTCGAGACACTCGTCACCTCCACCAAACGGGAAGTCACCGCTCATGCTAACGAGCTCGTTCGTATCAAGGGTATCTACTCTCCCTCTCGTGTATCTAATCTATCTCACCCAATCCCATCCAGAGATCGTCGATCGAACCGAATCCGTCTCCGCCGCTGCCCTGGAGAGGAGAAAATCATCTCGTGAGGACGTTCCCCTTTCCCTATCATCCATTTTGTGACCCTTGCCACCAGCCTTGTTTAAATCCCTTGAGTCACACTCTGAACTTCTTGAATCTCTCCTCGTTCTGCACAAGAGTCAGAGTCAGAGGCTCAATGCACTCGAAGACATCCTTTCAGGCCTCCGGACGGGTTATAATCCCAACTACCAGGACATGGCAGTCCTTGAGGCAGTCCGGGGATGGGAACAGATCGCTGGCCTACCTCACATTAACGATGTGAAAAAGGATGGAGACGGAGGTGGAGAAGAACCATCGCCGCTCAGCGACCAGTCCGAGGTTTCCAACGAAGAAACTGAGAGCAAGGTCGAGAGTATCCTCAAAACAAATCGCGTTTCTTTGTTGATGGAACATGACAAATATGTGGACCAACCTCAGATGTCTTCAATCCGTAAGCCATCATCGCCTGCATCATTTGTCCGTTCATTGACCTGCTGTTTAGTATTGGACCTTTCTTACATCCCCCAGCCTTTCGCTCCAGCTTTTGACTATATTCGCATGTTTACCTCAACCATCCTTGGTTATGACCCCCCCTCAACTGACGCCGCCGAGGTCTCCCGAGTGCGTCAGTTGCTTTCTGACACTGAATCTGCTCTTCGCGAAGCGGAGGACAAGTTCGAAAGCGCGGACAGAGACTTGGAAGATCTTTTCAAACCCGACAAGTTTGGAAAGGATGGTGAGTGGAAAAAGTTGGACGGATTATGTTTGGAAAAGGACACGGGGGAGTGCGTGCTATCGACCCTGTCAGATGTGTACTTTCTTATCTTTCCCTAGGTACACGTACGAGGTCTGCCCCTTTGGGGAAGCAAGACAAAGGGCCAACGCTGGTGGTTCTGTGCAATCCCTCGGCCATTTCTCTTCCTGGAAGAAGGATGAGGAAGTTGGCACACCCGGCTACTATTCTCGTCAGGTGTTTACTGGTGGCGCCAAGTGTTGGAATGGCCCACAACGAAGCGTTCAGGTATGTTTGGGTAAATTGGCGCTAAACCTTTTACTCACGTGCTCATAGCTTGATTTGTCCTGTGGGCTGGACAACGAGCTTTTGACTGTGACCGAGCCGGAGAAATGTGAATATTTAATTACTGGAACAACTCCTGCCCTCTGCATTCCGTTGGAGGCTGGGGGAATTGTTAGGGATGAATTGTAACCAGACCAGAATTCTAACCGTTTGGGGGATTGGTCACTCCAATATTCCTACAGACCGCTCCCGATGGTAGAATGAGTGCCCATGCAAAGTTATATGGATGAATATTTGGACAGTGTATGTGTGACAATCATGGGAATGCCAAGGCCTGGTGCAAACCCAGAACTAAACATAGAGTCGCCCCAATCTTGAAGAGTGATGCTTACTTTTGAGAATGGCATCCAAAACGGTTCTTAGCATCCTGCTGGAAACACTTCCAGAGTGTAAAACATGCATAAGTGAGAGATGATAAAACATACCTGAGAAGTCACCAAGCAGTAAACAGCTAGGAGTTTCCAGATACAGATGGTCCCAGCTACTGAATGTGGAATATGATAATTATAGAACTAGGCAAAATCACATGCCATTTCCAACAATATATAAATAACAATACCCTAACCCTACCTATCTTGTCACACTCTCCCTCTGACCCTCCATTTTCTCAGGTGGCTTAACTTCACTTAGAATAAACTGCAACAGGTTTTAGTACCTATAGCCAGGTGAGTACATGCCTTCCAATCTATACTGTTCTGTCCCACCCTGTTTGTTTCTCCTCCTACAGGCTATGAGTTACTTGGGGATTGAGGATAGCCCACCTTCTACTCCTGATGGCAATCCAATCAAACACTCTGTTTCTCTGGAGCAGGAGTAAGTGTCATTTTTATTATTGACAACCATTATGTCCAAACACAGTTCTAGTCAATTCCACAAATTTTACCACCTCAACACACAATTTCTACAACCCTCCAAGCAGACCAGCTTATCAACAAACCACAGAGGAATCCTTAAGGTTGTCAAGATGTCCCCCCCATTAGAAAACACTAGATTTTTTGAAAGTGTTGAGTTGGAAGAGTCAAGTAAACAGCAAGAGTACCTTGGAGCAGGACAAGTGGGACCTTCACTTGTCTCTCCCTCAGAATTCTGACATTCTCTGAAACAGCAGCCCATGAATCTGAGAACTACTGATAACCATCCCAAGAGGCATTCAAGACATAAATGTACAAATAAAGACAATCTTAGCCAATGCATTCTACGGCTAGTCAAAGGAAAATATCTCCATGCAAGAGAGGATGTAAGGCAGCATTGGCGTTCTTGGATTTCATGTACTAACCAATCAATCCAGGATGTGAAAATTGTCTACAATAATCTCCAATTATGCAAAGAGAAGACCAAGCTAAATGTAAAGCCCCTTGCCCCATTCCTCTACTAGAGCGTGCATTGTCTGACATCAACACTAGGCAAACATGGTCAACCAACTGGGGTTACTTGCACAATCAGATATTGTGCCAAAGAGATTGCAGAAAGCTGCTCAACACATCATCAAACACCAATGGCACTAGATGAAATCTGTTGGCATACCACAGTCAATTCCTCTCTTAAACTATCCAGTGGACTTTGTTCTCCCTCTCTTTACAACACTAAGCTAAGGGTCCTAACAATGTTCTATGTCACTCCACATCACATCCTCCCTCCCAGCCCAAGAATATATTGACCTGTAAAACCGCCTTCCGCGCCCTACCAGACCAAAAGGGGCATTTTACAAACCCGCCTACTAGCGACGGTCGGGAAGTTGCCCAGCCAAACCGCATTGCCGCCGACCGGGGCGACTCTCAGTGCTGAAGGTAACTGTTGGTTTTGGGGTGCGCCAGCATCATCGGTGTTAGTGTCCATTTCCCCACATTGTGGGGGCGTTTGGCCACCCGGGTCGAGGCTGTAGACTTCCGACTTCAATTCAAATTTACAGTGATCAATGTGCGTCGGACGACGTAATTTGAAATTTCGATAGGGTATTTGCGGAATCACATGCACGCCATGTCTTTCACTTTCCATCCAGCATGTACCTCCGGGTTGCCGCATCCCATGCGCTCCTCTTTACGAGGCCACGTCTCGCGTCCTCCCCACGGTACGCAATAATCCCTCCCACAATACCGCGAAACCACCGTATTTATTTCCATGCCAGCAGTAGGCCGTTCTCACTCTCACGACCAGCCCTCTTGAACTCTTTGGATACCTTCTCCGATGATGAGGAGATGTTTCGGGAATCTGGTATACCGACACCCCTGAACCATTGGGAACTTATTATACTCATCGTTATGGCAGTCCGGCGGTTTGCAAACGACGTGGTTGCTCCGAAGGTCCGCGAAATGGACGAAAATGAAATGATGGACCCTGAAATCATCAAGGGGCTGTTTGAACAAGGGGTGCGGTCAATTTTCCCTGAGCGATACCACGGGCTTAGTCGCCGCAAGTACAGCTAATGGGTATCGAAATACCGTCCAAGTTTGGTGGTGCTGAATCTTCTTTCACCTCTGCCATCTTGACCATCGAGGAACTTGCGAAGGTCGACCCATCGGTCTCCGTCATGTGCGACGTCCACAACACCCTTGTCAACACTGTCGTCCGCAAATACGGTACTGAGGAACAACAGGAGAAGTATTTGCCACTTCTCGCTCAATCGAACGTGAGTCTGATCGGTCGCCACGGCTTCGAGGGTTTGAACTTACTATGCACAGCTCGGGTCATTCTGCCTTTCCGAAGCTGCGTCTGGATCCGACGCTTTCGCACTACAGACGAGAGCAAAAAAAGAAGGGGATCATTGGATCATCAACGGATCGAAAATGTGGATCACAAATTCGCATGAGGCGGAAATATTCCTCATCTTTGCCAATGCGTGTGCCCTCAAGTTTCCGCGTGATTGAAGAACTCACCTTCTGCTATAATAGATTGACCCCAGCAAGGGATACAAAGGTATTACCTGTTTTTTGGCCACCAGAGAAATGGGCATCCAGATTGCCAAGAAGGAAGAGAAGCTTGGCATTCGTGCATCCTCAACTTGCACCCTTAATTTCGATGACCTCAAGGTTCCAGAGGGGAATATCATCGGTGGTGAAGGGAAAGGTTACAAGGTGAGCTCTTTACTCCGATGTGTTTTGTATCTCTGGTATGACTATCCCATCACAGATAGCGATTGAGATTCTGAATGAGGGTGTGATATTATGTGAACGCCCCATTTCCCACCTGCTTAGTCGCTTGATTAGGTCGGATTGGCATTGCGGCGCAAATGGTCGGGCTTGCCCAAGGCGCCTTCGACAAGGCTATCCCTTACACGTACCAACGACACCAGTTCGGCCAACCTGTTGGAACATTCCAAGGCATGGCTTTCTCCATTGCCCAGGCCGCTATCGATCTTGAAGCCGCCCGGCTGATGACCTACAACGCCGCTCGGAGAAGGGACGAAGGGAAACCCTTTACCAAAGAGGCCGCAATGGCCAAGTACCTTGCCAGTGTCGTAGCTCAGAAGGTCAGCGGGCAGGCGATAGAATGGGCCGGTGGTATCGGCTTCACGAGGGAGACGGGCATCGAGAAGTTCTGGAGAGACTCGAAAATAGTAAGTTGTGTGTAATTTTATTCAGGCGGGGACTAAGACACGGATAGGGAGCCATCTATGAGGGAACATCGAACATCCAGCTCCAGACTATCGCCAAGCTCATCCAGAAGGAGTATTCCTAGTGGTACTCGCTAGGTCGATACCATGTATCAGAGTTTTCGAATGCGACCGTTTGGGTTGACTAGTATTAACAACCCTTCGTACACCGCCCACCCAATGGCAGAACTCGCTACCTTGCGAGAGAGCCTGAGCGAAGCACCGTCGAAGAAACCGGAGGCACCGCGTTGCTGAGGAGGTGATCAACAAAGTGTCTACGGTTGAACGTGGTGCCACAAACCTTCCAAACAGTCCTGATCGTCCTGAGAAAACCATGATACCGTTCCTCTTGGCGCACCTGGATTTTAGTCTAGGCCGGTATCAGTGCTTGAGTAGATGGTGCGCGAAGAGTGAAGAAACCTTTATAACATCAAATGGGTGCGTCGCCAACGTTCCGACGGCCCCCGCGGCCGCCGCTGAGAAGCTATGCACAACCGCAGATTCCACGCCGGAACTCGGCGGCATAAGGCGACCTGCAAGGAATGTGAACAGAGGGGATGGGGGATCGAAAGAGAGCCTGACTTATTTCTTGCTTGATATTCTCATAGACGACCACAAATATACCAGCGTAAGGAGCGTCACGGAGAGCGGACGCGGTGAATCCTCTGAACAGCTCAGAGGGGCCAGCCCGAACGAGGGATACCAGCGCGGTTGAAAAAGACGGGTACGCATACATGCTACTCTGCAGACATGAGCATCATCGTGAATTGTCCGGGCGATTTCAAAAGTCATACTTCGTATCGGGCTTTGAGAACGGAAAAGGGGTTGAGCAAAAAACCAACCCCCACCCGCGTTGTGGCTCCGGCAATCAGGTTACCGGTGGCAGAAAGGCGAGGTAGTGTAGATGAATGTTCAGAGGGTGATGCGGTGCGGACGACAGCGAAGTACGGAGAATTTGCCATCGCAAAGCGAACGCGAGAGAGCCCTGTCATGTACATCGCAATCCCAGGTACGTTCCGGATCAGGCTGGCGGTGGACCCGCGCCATAAGCCCAAAATGCCGTCGGAAGCCACAATCCCCCTTGCAACGCTTGTGACAGAGGGTCGCTTCGGAAATCTAGATATCGTGAGCCAGTGGGGCGTTTTCCCGTGGTTGTGCCCTACCTTGAATGGGGGGAATCATCTCTCTGAAGCCGAGTCTTGAGCAAGTCGACTTGAAACGGGGTCAGACTCAAGGAAAGAGTGCGGAACCGTTGGCTTACAAGGTTGGAGAATCAGGGTGGCAGCAAACCCCGAAGAGGCCCCTGAAAGTAGGTGGTGACCAACATTGCTCATGAATCGAACAGCCAGTGAAGGGAAGGGGATGGATGATCAGCCACGTGATGTGACACGCTCCCTCTGCCTCACTCCAATGCTCAACGCACCCGCCACTGTGACAACCGGCAATGGGGTCAACGGCGATAACGAATCTAGGCGACAGAGGAGCATCTACACGGCGTTCGAAAAAGCAAAGGCCACCCACGTATGTTCTTTCGCTCTCTTGTTTGTTCGTTCGGGGAGTGGGACTTGACATGCCTCCATCAAGTTATCAAGACAGTTACGTCTACGCCTGCAATACGCAAAGCTGAAAGTAGAACACGGATGGTATGTCCCTCTCGTTAATTCTCTTTCTTGTTTGTTTACATCTGCTGGCTCTAGGATCAAACAAAACCTAAACGAAGTCGAGAACCTCTACTTCCGCCACTCCCGCAAATCCCGCCCAGAATCTGAACCAGACGAATCATTGGAACGTGGAGAGCTGCGTCCCCTGACAAGTGTGCCCAGACCAGATGATAACGCCCCCTCGCCATCCATCAGCTCACCCATGGATGAAACAGCACCGGTGGAGGAACCTATGCGACCCCCAAGTAATGGTGGTCGATCCAACCACCCAACAACGCCTTCGTCAATACCAGTGGAGGAGACAACATTCGTAACATCGGACCCGGACGGTTCGGTTCTTCACCGTCAATCGACAATTAATTCAGCCCCGCAACCCTCCTCGTCTCTCGCGACCCATTCTCCTGCACCACAGAGTTTATCTCGTCAACCGACTCTCTCGTCATTGGATGGGTCCGCTGGCCGTTCTCCTAGTAGCTCATCTGGGTCGACTTTAACCTATGATTCCTTCTGGTCCTCCCATTCTTCATCGTCACTCACCTACCGGAACCGGCTCTCCGAACCTTCTTTCGCTTCACTCAAACAACCATTTACCACATCCTTCGCTCACGTGCGGAAGTCGAACCCCATCATTCCAGCCTTATCGTTTCCCTCCTCCCCTCCGAGTCCGAATTCCTTGCATACCGCAATGGGTTCATTTCATCACGCTGATTTGGCGTTGGCAAGACAGGATAGTGTATCGTTCTTCCCGCCACAACCCTGAGGACAGGACGGGTAGTTGTGCGGTTTTGAGGCTTACCAGAACCTGTATCTGAATAAACCCATGACGGAATGTTTGTATCATTACGCGGATTAGATTAAGGGACCACTTGGGAGTTCGGGTATAACTGCTGCAACACTCGATCGTAAGTATGGGGCATGTGAGAGCTGGGGGTTGAGTTAGTTTGGTCCTGCGACCCACACGCTAACACGTACCTCAACATGTCCCGAGAAAAAATTATCTGACCAAAAACCTTCTCCACATCGAGAACCTCGTAAAGCCTGATCTTATCTGGGATATCGGAATTTGCACTTGGGGAAGGCACTTGGTGGCGTGGAGGGGTGTCATAATCATCGTTTATTACCCACCACACATTTCCTGGAGGATAGAGACGATCCATCTGCATGTTTGCCTCCAGCGTTCTCCTAATGGAAAGGAACTACCGAAGGTCAGATAGAGGGACGTAGATCGAAATATGAGATATACCCAGTCCAAAGAGCCGACATCCCCGTATCCTGCTTTCTGCACCAAAGCTCTCCGCACGATGCCTGTATACCCCTCGCCTTTCCCTCGTTCATCGGCATCGCATAGCCATGATGCAGCAGAGGTCATATCACGGACAGACCCAAGCGACAAGCGAGATACGACGTCATTTGAGTAGACGAAGGAGCGCACGAGCGACGAAGAAAGCTTCGACAGCTTCGAGTCTAAAATGCATCTAGAAATGACTGCTCAACAAAGGTTGTAGGATTTACGTAAGACCTGGCATACGGTGGAGCGAAAGCATAGACCTGAACTCCACGACTTGGCGGCAGACCACCTTGCCGGGCTGTGTGACAACTCTTCGGGTCGGCCCACATCTGAAGGCGACATATTATCATTCATGAGATCACCATAAAACCAGAGGGATTTACCAATCCAAGCATCGTACAAAGCCCAGCGCCAAGGCTGTGCCCGCATAGGACGAGGTCATACGACGGGTTCCTCTTCAGCGCATCGTTGACCACAAGCCAGACTGGTCGACCGACACTCCCCATCTCTATCGCCATCTTGTAAATGCCCCCATGTACTTGATAGGTGACTCCACTAATGGAAATGTGCGTCGCAGGCGGAGGCAACTCAGATGCAGCGTTGTTATCGAGAAATCCAGGGTACGATCCTGGGATGGATTCGAGTATGTCCTCAATGTCAATGAACGAATGATCGTCATGACGCAAGCCTTCTCCAACAAGTGGCGAGAACGGTGGAGGGTCTATCAGTGCGTTACAGCGAAGGTCGATTTCTTTGGGATCACAGGTAAGGTCGACAGCCAAATCAGTTAAAGACATCGTGCCTGTGTGCCGAGTGGTTTAATTATGACCTTGAGTCGAAATGCCGGGCCTTGCCCTTACCTCTTATTACGAGCACAACCTGCTTTCTCCCGTGGTCACTCAAGACCCAGTACCTGGGCATCCGTGGCTCAACCCCGTTGACGGCATCGAGCTGGGCATCTAAAGATGATCGGGCGTGGCTGTGGAAGATATCGTGATCGTGCCGCCCGAGTAGAAGATTCCACCACGAGTAATGGGCCAAGGGCGGCGGGCTCTGCGAAGGTTGCCTCTCTGATGCATCAACTGCCTCGGCAATGTTCGCCTCACCATCGGTTGAGAACCCGGGAGAGGCAAAAGTGCCCGGAGAGAGCCCGAAGAGGAGCAGAGTCGCGCCCCCGTACCCCGCTAACACGAGCTTAGACAGACGTCGGAAGGCCAGGTAGAGCTCTATGTTTGTGGCCAGGCGGTTTGTGTGAGTGTTTTGACCCTCATCTGCCACGGCCTCGCCGATGTCTGCGCTTATGATCTGTCCTCTGCTCCCTGGAAAAATGACATCTGCCGTCACGCGGAGGGTCTGGGTTTCGCAAGCGGGGGATTGAAGAGGATCCACGTCGGAAGGGGAGGGATTGTGAAGGTGTATTCTTCTCAGGTAAGGTGACCACTGTTTTTCTTGCCATCCGTGGGTCAGGTCTTGCAGCGTGGCCCACGCAACAAGCGCTTTGGCAACTTGGAGCACCGAATAGCGCTTCTCTGGGAGGAAGTGTTTGCCAACTGGATTAGTCCATTCTCTCCGCACGAGTTGTATGAAACTACGTAGAGAGAAAGTTGCTTCTTCCCCCCCAGGCATAATCGTGGAAACGAGGTCCAAGGAGCTGATTGCTGCGGTGAATGAGGTCGATGTCAAGGACTCTGATATGAGTATCGGGGCCAACGTGATTTGTTCGATAACGGAGAGCGTCGAGGCCACAGCACTGGATAAAACGGGCCCAGTGCTAGTACGCCCGCCAAAGAGGCCATAATCCAGCACATAGCCTGTGAGACCGGCTGCGGTTGTAGTGATGCCTCGTGTTATGGAGAACTTCAAAGCGTCTGGATGAGCAAGCTTGACTGGAGAGGTTGACAACGTACGCCGAGCCTAGTGCCTAACTTCGCTGCAGTAAACCCAATAGACGTCGCGACAGAGGCTGCGTCGAGCCCTGCACGGGAAATCTCGTTGAAACTGAGGTCCATGCTAGACCTTTGTTTCGTCTCCCCCGTGCTGCGTCCAAACTCCCACATTCCTCGGCAACCCCCGTCCACCTCTCACCTGGAACCACCGACGCGCTCATGACCCCGTTACTAGTTTGCCTCGCTGCGCTTTTGCCGCTGCTCGCGTCTGCGCACTCGGGTTCCAAACCAGTTGTCGCATGGTCGTCTCATCGGTACGTCAGCTTCCTCAGATATTGACCGCATTGCAAACAAAGTGTTGTAGCTCCAGGATCCTGGACAGTCTCTCCGCGGCCGCCGAACCAAACCACTCCCAATCGATTTTAGAAACGATTCTATTCAACCACGACGTTTGCCGATACGACGCAGTAGTCCTTGTTGATCATCCGGGTGTATGTGCCTCCCCGCAGTCGCACGTTTTCCGCCTGAACTTTGAAATAGCTTAGGGCTTCCCATCTGAGGCGGTTGGACCGACACGCCCCCCTTGTTCGCAGTATTGCCACTGCCGCGTCCTCTATTCAACTCCCCTACACTCGCTCCAGCGTATCAGACCTCCCGTTCGATGATCTTGCGGACGCAGTTTCCCGCCGTTGTGGCGCTCGAGTGACCAAGGTCCAACCCGGCGAAGAGATCCTGAATGATTCGAGCAACAAATACGTCGTTTCAATTGCATTGAACCCAGTCGATTCTCCCACAGACTTCGCGGACTGTGAGTCCATTTCATGTTGACCTGTTGTCCTTATGCTCAACATTGCGTTCCGAAGTTATGGAGAAAGTGGCCTTCGCTTTCCCGGATCACTTGACCGTATACTCCTCGGATTCCTCCCGTCTCGTGAGACGCCAGCTTGAAGGGACGTCGGCTTCGGGCTCGTTGTTCTCAGCGCCAAACCGCACAGTCGCTGACGGCGTTCTGAAACGTTATCAACTCCTCACTCCCGGTCTCATCGTGACCCTGGGCGTAGTGTTATTCGTGCTCGTCCCGATAATTGTGCTCAGTGTCAATGCGCTCGCGACTATTCAATCCCCCCTTCGAGCAGAAGCACCCAGATCTTTTAGTGCCAAGGATAAAAAGAATCAATGATACAATATCCCTTGCTGTATTCTGAAGATACATAATGAACACTAAGTGTCGATGCGGCGGTCCTTGTGGCGGTCCTAAATAGTGAGAAACCCTAGTCTATCTGTAGCTCTTCGGCGAGCACTCGATCCATTACCTCGAGACAACTCAAGTGAAATGGCAAAATAGGGTTGGCTCTCGCTCCAAGATTCCATCGTGCATCTCCCAAAACAGTGAGCTCATGGAAGTTATGAATAATGTCCAGGTAGGTATCCTCGTCGGAAGTGTGGAGGTGCGAGCCAGCTGATTTGAGGGTTAGCAAGAGGTACACACGCAACGTGGACACAGATGTGTAGTCCGTGTCCGCAGGGACCCTGATCAATGTTGCCGTGGATAAAGGGCACATGCTGATCCCTGGCGCCACCGCATCATCTGGCTCTGACACAATGTTCTCAATCGCAAGGGGGGCATCGGTCGAAAGGGGGGAGAACAGGGTCACGGGCGCAGTATGGATGAGGGCGTAAGTGGTGGAGGAGACATCTTGGAACCTCATGGGTGGAAAACCCTTCGCGAGGTAAGAAATACCCTGTGAGGGATTTGTCGGGGAGAGCAAAGTCCACGACGCGTCTGAGGTGACGGAAAGGAGGGAAACATGGATGGGGGACGTTCCCCAGATGGACATCCCCAAGGATACTTTTGAATGCCAAGCTATTCTGTCGTTCAGTACGTCGATAAGCTGTGAAAGGGGTCCAGCTGACCTTCCATTTCTCGTTCGTCGATGTACCCTGCTTTCGAGAAGGCGACTCTCCATTCCACATCAGTCCGTTTGGCGAACGACATGGCAAACTCCCAGACTTTATTGACAATGAATTCTTCTGGAACCCCATCGTCTGGCTGATTTAGCCAAAGTCCCAAATCATGACTACCACCTCTCTGGTCTATACATGACGCCATTATCCATTTTCCGCACGTGCTTGCGCTGTATCCAACGTGAAGCAAGAGGTGGCGGTCCATTACATCCAAGGATCTAGCGGGAGCTTGCCGGAGGAAGATCGGCCTGCAGTGTTGGGGGCGGGAGAGGATGAATGCAGGTGATTGCACCAGGGCTCTGGTGCCCCCCTCCGGATCAAATAAGGGGCGAGACATGCCTCTGCCCACTGACTTAAGCAGGCGGTCATAGACAGATGTCACAAAGGCAGACATAGTCCCTTGGTCCTCGTTCACCGGGTCAGACACCATGGACTCCGGCACGAATTGAAAAAGCGTGGATGAAGTCGGTGACCCCTTCAAAGCGCGTTTCGCAGCGGACAGCGTTTGTCGGAAATTAGAGGAAGCCAGCGTCATCATGGACAGAGGCGTGACGATGTAAAAGACCAGATGTTCAGAAGCTTCGATCTTGGAGGTGAACGCAGCTTTGAGTCGCATCAGCCAGGGCGGGTATCTACCGTGGATTCGGGGACTTACGAAGGAACCTCCGAATTGAGTCGAACTGTACTTCAACGACGGACCCGGGTGATGAGCCATCCGTGAAGCGGCCGGGTTCGTGGGATCCAAAATTTTTGGACTGCCACGGTATAAACAACACGGTGTGTATGTGAAGAGCACAGACTCACTGTGTAGGCGATAGTAACCCGCTTGAACCATCGCGAAACATTTTCAAACATCTCGGCCCCTTCACCCTCGTAGAGAACGAAAGCGTTGACGTGTTTCCGCCCGCCCGCTGGATGTAAGCCAGTCTTCTCCCAGAATCGTATAACAGAGGGTGAGACATCGACGATGCTCTTTCCTTTCCCCACGCTAAAAAGGGGAGGTTCCATGCTTTGCAGGGAGGATGAGGTGTCACCCTGATAGGGCTGGGGGGAACCAGTGGCTGCAAAACGCAATGGTAAACAGGACACAACGCACGACGAAGCAACTTCGTACCTAAGTCAAACAAAGTGCCAATTTCCAAGGAGGTACGGCTATCATCCAAAGTATCAAGCGCGCTTGCGAGTTGTGACACATCGCCTTGGCAGGTGCTCGATGTGTAGGTGGCGCGGAAACCATTGGGATTGTTGACTTGCCAGGTCTCTGCCCACAAAGAGTTCTCCACAACTTCTCTAACAAGTAGTCCCGCTGCGGCTTCCCAGGACCTCAATTTCTCCCCCAGCATCGCCGGAGGGGATACAGGAGTTGGAACCGATATGGTTGGAACCGTACCTGGGAGACTTGTCGTGGCCAAGGCAGACGACGGGGAATGCAGGGGGCAGCTGAGGGGTAAAAGGTGACTGTGGTGGAACTGACAACCCAACAACGAGGGACCCAGCGGCGTGAGCTGTGGCGGTGGGGGTGTGCAGGGACGGTCCAGCAGTACTGAGATGTCCGCCGCTTCAACACACTCGGGACTTCTGTCATCGACTGATTCTACGTCAGACCAATCTTCGCATTCCCCCTCTGACAATGCATTTCCCCTGTCATCCCCCAGAACGTTTCCTCCTTTGACACCATTACCGGTCTCCTTGAACGAGGGGTCGGTTAGTCTGCGAACGACAGATATTCGTGGGTCCGTGGCATCATCGTATTGAAACCGCCAGCCAGGGCTATGCTGAGGGGTATTGGTAATCCGTACAGCTCGCTGGTCGGGGAGAGAGAACTTTCCTGAAGCGTATTTGTGGTCGGAGGTCCGGTGCGTCGGGGCAAACCAAATAGGGTCGAATATAGAAGACGCATGGACCGTCGAGGGCCTCCTCAAATCAGGGATGGTCTGAGGGGTAGAGGGGGTAGAATGGGATGAAACGGATGGGGAAGACGCAGACTCCACCAAGTCGGTGAGTACCAATGGATCGACCCGTGGGGTGGATGTCCACGGGGGTGAAGAAGGGGATGTGGGGTGTTCGTTGTTGGGTACATGTCCATGGTGTATCATCGCTCCGTGGATCGGGGAGGTGGGGACCGCGACCAGCGGGATTGTTCTATGCTGCGGGAGCATCGGATCACGGAAGACACTAACTGACGGTGCCTGATCCAGATAGTTTCCATCGACGCCGGGGCGATCGAAGAAATCGAAGTCATCGTCCGTAAAAACGCCGTATATGTTATCCAGATCGGTCGTGATGCCGGTCTCGTCACCAACACCAGCGCCACGATCCATTGTGTTGATCCCCATGCCAAAGCCCATCTCGTAATCTATCTCCAAGGTGGGGAATTGGTCGGTGGTCTGGGCCCAGGAGGAGTTGAAACCAGGGTACATTTCGTAGGGACTGGTGACATCTGGTGATTGGTCGTGTGTAGCCGGGGTATCCTGGGCTTTGTCCTCCAATTCCGTGTTCAGACCATCGAAGAGGTCGTACGTCTCGACTGGGGGAAGGTTATTCGCTTCTTGGTTCTCACCTGTCGTTACGTCCGCAACCGGAGAAGGTGCGGTTCGTTCCCGCTCTACCCCATCCGTGTAGTTAATGGAGGGCTGAGACGATGAGAGAGTATTTGTGTGGTTGTCTCTCTCCCTTTTGATCCGCTCCCGCTCCCTCTCCCGTTCTTTGGCAACGTAATCGACGAATCCATTCACCTCCCGTGACACACCATCGACCGTGTTTTCGGAACGAGAGGGTAGAGGTTGAAGGGAACGTGCCGAGTAAACCGCAGCACGGGGAGGCAATGCGACTGGGGGGATGGTAGGGATGACACTTGGTGTGGGTTTATTGTCCTGGGGGGAAACCAACGGCACATTTGCTGTTGTAGATGAAGGAGGGGGGATCGCGGAGTGGATCCGAAGAGAGGTAGGCAGTTCCGGAAGGGGAAGGAGCCCCCGTCTTGCTTGTGGTGACTCGGGGAGAAATGAAAGACATAAACTGAGTGGCCACACGACACTGATGCCCTTCTCCTCCCCGTGGTTGTTCTGCACGGCTACCCAAGCAATTATGAAAGAAAGGCCGTCTGAATGTTTCCCTGTAGGTTTATAAAGCACCTCTTTCCACCCACCAACTCCCAGCCCACGAAGGGAGTCTTCGAACTGTGTCGTCAGCGCATTGGTGGGTCCCGCATACGGCCCAAGGAAATAGGCGGGGGTGTTGAACGGTAGTAGTTTGATCGGCGAACCGGGGGCGAGGGCGGTGTTTCGTGCCAGAGGAAGCAGGTCGACCGGGCGCAAAATTGGGTACAATAGGAGGCAAGAGTGAGAGAAGTGGACTTCAAAGTGACAGAATACTAGTCTTCTGTTAGATCGCAACGTAGGTCGTTATTGGGAAGCGTGTGAGCGGATGGGGAGGCGAACCTATTCCTGGACCGGTGAACCCACCCGGTGCCCCAGTCGGAGGATCCATCTGCTCCGGCAAGGACGACGCCATCCTGACACCGAAACGTCGGGAGTGCATCAGAGGATTCCTTAATACTCCCAAGCCGATCCATCACAAATTCACGGATACTACGCAACAGTTGCATGTACGCGACTTGCAATGGAGAGCGGGGGAGTTGGCGCGCGAGGGGCCGTAACAAAAATGGAGGGTCAAGGGGGCCAGAGGGTACAACCAGGCAGTCGGGGCACGGCTCTTCGACAACCGAGCAAGCGGCACTACATGGGTAGAGTCCTTTGAGAGCGAAAACGGAGGAGATCGAGGCTGGGGGTGATGGGTTCCGGTGTGGACTGTCGAGTGAGAAATGGGATGGGAGAGATGACGAAAGGAGACATACGGACTAGCCCATCGAATTTGAGGCTGAGCAATGCATCATGGGGAGGAGATCGTTGACCGGAGGAGCTGATAGCAAAGACATAGAGCAATGGAAGCTGAGGAAGGATTTTTACGGTGAAGAGAAGGGACTTTAGTATGGAGCGAGAGTTGGAAACGAGACATCTGCGGGCAGCCTCGATGGAGGAGAGGTGCAGAGATGGATCAAGAGTGCCGGATGGCTCAAAGATGGTGTATGCGATCAACGGGTCGGGGGGCAAATGTGTGATGGATGCGAGCAAGGGGGAGGCGAGAGATATCTGTGGAGGGAGTTGGGCCAACGAAAGCGAGCCAGTACTGTCGACGGTTGGCGTTCCTTTCGTCGTCATCGCCTTCTGAGCCTCTGTCCATCCGTCGCGGTCGTGTGCGACGATGACCGACGGCACCTTGATCGGGGTTTGCCGACTTTCCGTCACCACGTCCTGTTCTCAGTCTGAGTCTTTCGTCCGCCTCACTTTCCCCTCCCCTAAACCGTCCCCAGAATCGTCATGCAAGGAGGCTCTAGGCCAGCGTCGGCTTCCAACAGACCCACGGGTTCTCCAGCTCCCCGCGTCCAGTATCAGGTTAACACACAAACTAAAGTGCTCGATTCGACCCATGGACGCATCCTATGCATCGCTGACATCCGGGGACGCCTATCCGCCCTCAACGATATGGCAAGGGATGCAAACGCGATTGCCGTAATACACACGGGGGATTTTGGCTTTTTTGGTTCGTGCATCCCCTTTTCTCCCCGCACCAACCCCGGCCATTGACGAGAGCGACAAAGAGTCCACAAGCCTCGAGAGGATCAATGACAGAACGCTCCGTCACCTCACAATGTACTCTCCCCTTATCCCTGCGGCGCAGCGGAACCACCTTCTCGCCCCGGAAAACCCCCCTTCCACAATCCGGTCAACCGTCAACATCTCCATGTTGTCCGAGTTCCCTCTCCTTCTGTCGGGGCAGATAAAACTCCAAATTCCCGTTTACACTGTCTGGGGTGCGTGTGAGGATATCGTTGTCGTGGAAAAGTTCAGGACTGGGACTTACGACATTGAGAACCTCCACGTACTGGACGAAGCGACCACGAGATGTTTGGACCTTGGTGGCATCAAACTTCGGCTACTTGGCCTAGGAGGTGCCCTCGTTCCCCACAAAATGTTCGACAATGGCGACGGCAATGCGACAATCGCTGGTGGTCAGGGCACCATGTGGACGACCGCCCTCCAGATCGGCGAGCTTGTTGATACTGCTCAACGCGTACACGATCACACCGAAACGAGGTTACTGGTAACACATGCCAGTCCTGGCCGCGAGGGCATGATTGCACAGCTTGCTCTCGTTCTCAGGGCCGACCTTACTATATCCGCTGGGTTGCACTTTCGTTATGCAAGTTCTTATAACGAATTCAGCGTGCAGGGCGATTTCCAAGGTTTCAGGAGCAAGCTGCTCCTTGGGAAGGAAAACTTTGATAAGGTGTGGGAAAGCGTGAAGAATCAGGTTGATGCCGTTATCGACGAACACCAGCGCGTCTTGCTGGACAAGGCATTATCTGTAATCGACCGGATCCCCTCGCATAATCCTGCCGCCACCAATCCCATGATTCCGTCGGAGGACCCTGCGTGGAAGAATTGCTGGAACTGGAACCTCTGTGACGCAGCCTACGGGTCGTTAGTTCTTGATGTGAAGGACGGCCGTGTGAGCGCTGAACTGAAGAGTCAAGGTGAGTGCCCCCCAGGTTAACCGCTCGTCAATTGTTGATGATGTGGCCGAAGGTTTCAATTACGCCTATCGAAGAACTGCCTCAAATCACATTGCGCTTACCCCTGGATCTTCGACTGTCAACCTCCCATCCAACAATGCGTCCCACCCCCCAACAAAAGTTTCGACTCCTGTTCCCGATAGGTCAACCCCGCCGCACCTCACCAACAATAAAGTCGCTTCTACGACGACTCAGACCTCTGGGAAGCCCCTCACAAATGACTCTTCGACCAATCCGGAAGTCAAACCAGTTGGATCACAGTCTGTCGTCTCAGATAGGGGGGAGAAGGAGAGGCTCAAACGAGAGCGTAAGAGCGAGAAGAAGGAGCGAGAACGACCGGGAAAAGATGGTGGCAGAGACACGGCCGAAGGAGAACAAGCGTCGTCCGTTTCTGGAAAGGTCACTCCTGTATCTCCTGTCTCCGATTCTGCCCCCAAATCTGCGGCCGGTCCCGTGGAAGACGCACCATCACCTGTGGGAAGCAATGGGACGCGTACCCCCACCACCCGGAGATCTGCCAGAAACCCTTGGACTTTGTTTGTAAGAACACAGGTTGGCGCTAACGAGGCGGACATTCGAGAATTCTTTGGAGAGTATGGGACAGGGGTAGGCTTGACGATCTATGTGGTGTTCGTTGTACTGAGGTGTTTGCAGATAATTCGAGTGAACTACCCCCAGAATCACGCTGGGAAGGCACAAAAGATCGCATATGTGGAGTTCGGGGATGAAGAGGCCATGAAAGCAGCACTGGATGGACACGCAGAGGTGAGTGGGCGCCGGCTGAACCAGCGATCAAGGAGGCTCACGCTTTCCGTAGACATTACATGGCGTGACACCTGAAGTCAAGCAAGCAGTGGATCGTGATAGTCGAGAAGGCGGGTTTCGTGGGAGGGGTGGATCAAGGGGTGGTTACTTTTCGAAAAACTTCGCGGCTGCCGGGCTGACGAGACGACCAGGTATGGGAGGGAGTGGTCCTCAGGGATCTTAATATGGCCGGTGGTTCCTTGGGCACACCGTTACATCTATTAGCCGTTTGGTGCAACTCATCCATCAGAACTCTGTCACCCTTCTCCCACAGTGTGTTTACATCCCAATTGTCATCAGCCATATCTTCTCCTGTCATGTAGTATAGGCCCTCAACTTTAAGTCAATACATACAGTTTTATATCCTGGGGAATAGGTCTCACTGGATGCAAGTAAGACCTATTTCCACTCATTGTTACAAACTGTAGAAGATATTGGTCTTTGTAGTTATGCTATTTTTGTGTGGTTATGTGTTTTCATGCCTGAAAGCCAATATATGCTATGGTTTGTAACAATGGGTGGGAATAGATCTTATTTGTATTCAGCAAGGCCTATCCGCTGGGATATAGAGTTGGGGGCCTGTACTACACATGACAGGAAGGCCATTAAATGCCCGTTGAATGCTATTTATTTTTTGTTGAAACAATACAGGATAAATGTCTATAGCAAGTAGGGAGTGTAGGGAAAGCAGAAATATGTGGTACCAGAGGGCTGTTGACCTACACCAGTTATCTGACTCCAGGGATTGTTGGGCATAGTGTGGTGTTTGTGTCAGGACCAACCTCAAGGATATCTAGAAACCAGTTGATCAGTGGTATAGAGTGGCTTGTGGATGTCAGTGGCATTCTTATCTGGATCTAGATACAATCACTCCTGTGTGACCAGAGACAAAGAAGAGTTGCCAAGCTGGGTGTAGGGCTGAAATGTGATAAAAGTGAATATAGGTAGGAATAAAAAAGGGAGTGGATCATGGGATGGCATATGATTGTCTGTGGGAAAATGTAATAGTAAGGAGTGTGAGAGAGATCATATATAAACAACAGAAAAACTATGAGGTCATTGTTGGGTGCTGGCTGGGGAGACAAGTGCTAACATGCACTGATCAATGCTTATATGGCATCAGGGGTTGCAGGTCTGACCAGTGCTGACCAGCACTGAAAATTGACCCCTGTCTCTGAACAGTACTGAAATATGACATTATTTTTTCTGATGAACAGACTGTGATGAAGATGAAATGAAATCACTGGTGTAGTTGGGATTTTGGTATTGGTGAATGATTGGGGCCAAGGTGGGTTGATCAGTGATAATTGATATCCTGAGTGGGACTGGTCTATCCATGAGAAGGACAGATGATGAATGAATAGTCTGAATGAGTTGACATAGGGACTGCCCATTGGACAGCAAGTCTCCATCATCCTTCCTCATCACCAGCTACATGGAATTGCACTAATCATGACCAGCATCTCCTCTGATGGTTTCAACAATGCCCATGCCTTTATTAATGTGTCTGTCCAAGGTCCCCTTAGTTCTTACTTACTCTTCATTGACTAAGAAGAATTGGACTCTAAAGAAACTAAGAGCTCTCCATGGGGAAATCCTGAGAGTCAAGGGGTGCACCAAAGTAGGGGGGTTGAACTAACCATCTCCCTTAGACTGGAGAGTGTCAGTGGTTTTAATAGCTCCAAGTCAATTGGGGGTACTACCCTGAACCAGTCCACAATTATATATTCCTGCAGAGATAGTGTTTTACTCTATCTTTTTCCTCCATCCCCACAGTGACTTTAACATCCAGACACTCATCCACCCACCATCACCACTGAATAAGCAATAGCATCCATGACACATCCCAGCACCTTGTTTTCCAGATCATGGAACTCCCTCAGTCCCTTTCCAACATCAACTGCTAGACTGTCATCTCCATCCCTTCACACTTGCATGAGAGGGGATAGCTAATGTTAGTTACCTTGTGCTTATCAATATCCCATATCATTGAAGGTGTAAGAAGTATTATATAGTATTAAAAGTAAAGATCCTGGAAATGGAAAGATGACATAATCAGATAGGATTACTATAGGAGGAAATATTGTGCCAAGAGACAAGAGAATGAGTCAGAATAAATAGTGGAAAAAGGAAAGAAATAAATCATGGTGACCTTGTCACATGACAGGGTAGCACTTCAACAAATGTCACATACTATACCCTTTGCTGTTTTCCCAGTCTCCCCTCAGTATTTGTAGCTGTTCTGATCTGTAAATAGAGACAGTTAGCAGACACAGTTTTGAATTATGATAGTGAGGTATTGGTACAAAATGGTTTATTGCATAACTTGTTAAAGCATGTGATGAGGGGAGAAAGGCAAAGTGTATCAATTAATGTGGCTGTGCTAGCCAAACTGTGTGAGTTAGGTCATATAACTGAGTATTTTTCATGGTATAAAGTATTATTTGGTAGTGCTTGGTATATGTTTGTGCCCTGCAAAATCCTTGGAGCATGTGGAACAATAGAGTGGAAAAAGCCTGATCACATTTCCGTTGCCAAAGGCTGCCCTGCAAGTGTTTTTGTTTTCCCACAGGCCACTAATGATTCACAGCCCAGTTGGCTAGCATATAATGGGGTGGGTGTAATCTACAACTTATCCTTGCAAAACCAGGCTTGGAGTCTTATGTGTGCTGACTGTGGCAACAGCATCTATTCAGCATGCAGGCTTGTGTTGAAGGAGTGCGGGTGACAAGGAACCAAGTGAGGGGATGTGTAGAAAACAAGGGGCAGGAGGGGAGAAATGAAGATGACAAATAGGGAAGCAATAGAGGAAACATGGTTGTAGTATATAAGAGAGGGATGGAAAGTTGGGTAAGTTTTTTAGGTAAGGTTGGAGTTGATTAATAGTGAGAGATACTTTGCTGGGTGCCATGAGGGCTTGGGAGATGGGACATCATGATCTCATAGGAGGACAGTGAAGGTGCAGGGGATGGTAAGCTTAAGTCTAGCATGGATCAAGAATTATTTTACTATTGAATGTTGCTGTGCTAGCCAAATCATGTGGTGCAGGACATGTACCTCAGGTGACCTGGCTGTTATTGTCTCAGAGGCCTGGAAGTTGGTGGGAACATGGGATGAACATGAAGGGAGAAGAAACTTTCAAGTGGTGTGACTGCAAGAGGGAAGGAGTCTGTCACAAATGTGGCAAGTGACTCTCTCTCAGTTCAGGCTGGGACAATTTTTTCGCTCATCAACAATGCTGCTTTTGTGTTGGAGGTGTTCACTATTTCCATCCTCCACATGGATTTTGCTGAGATGAAGAGTTACTAGTGGTCCTCTAGTGGAATGCCGGCATCCCAGGTGGGCTCATGGGTGTAGCAATCGTGGGAATTGGCTTCCACCAGTGCCTGGCTCAACCCGTAGTCCCACTCATCTGGATTCAGGACTGGGCATCATGATCTAATGGAAGATCAACCAAGGGAATCATAAATTTCACAATCCCTGTCTGGATGGGAGTATTGATAAAGGCATATATACTGACCAAATTCATCAACAAGTTTGTCAGCTACCACAACTATTGTATATGTAAGATGGCAGTCTTGAAACATTCACCACTCCAGACTTGGGGGTCCTGGACTGTGAGTCAGACATGGACTCCATTCTCAGATGCCTCCACAGAGTTTGTGGTGAAGATGATGAGGTTGATGTAGTTCCAAGCTCCTTCACTCTCCCCACCTCCTTCCACTTACTTGAGATGAGGAGAAACCACTTGACTGTTAAAGTTGCTGCAGGGATGGAGGAAAAAGATAAAGAGTAAAAAGCCATCTCTGCAGGAATATATAGTTATGGAGTGTGGGAAAGTACTGTATAGTACTACCAAAAAAGGAAAGATGCTGGAAATGGAAATATGACATAATCAGATAGGACTGCTTAAAAAAGAAATATCAATGGTTATGTAATCAGGTCATGTGACTGTCTAGAGACAAGAGAATGAGTCAAAACAAATGACAGAAAATAAAACAAATAAAATGTGGTGACATAATGTTGAAGTGTGACCCTGTCACATGACTTGTCTGCCAAAAGAACTTGCCCCCCTCTTTCAAATCTTATGGATTGGACAGCAAGCATTTGGCCTTTTTTCTCATGGGTGTGAGTGCAAAGGTTTGAGATGTGTAGCTGAAATTTGAGGTATGTGGGTGAGGCTTGGGGGAATGAATTTTTGGTTGAGCTCAAGGGCTGACCTCCACACAAGTCTGCCACCCTGGCATCTCCACCTGCAGAATGCCCTCCTGTGAACCCACCTTATCATTGCACTAGGTCTGCTTGTATCCTGCTTGGAGTGGAGGGAGCTCAGTGCCAGGTTCGCATACTGTGGGTGAATTGAATACAAAGTGAGACCCTGGAAGATTGGTGCAGGAGGTTCATTGGGGGAAATCTGGCAGGCACAGGATGAGATTGCCCACAAGCGGTAATGTGTATCAGCACTAGAGAAGAGGGAGATGCTTCTCTGAGTCTGGTCAGAGGGGAACATGGGAGGCTAGGGGTTAATCACTAATGATCCACCTGTCAGAGGGAGAACACTGTGATTGACAAAGTCTGGGGAATACATCAGAACATTTGTACATACTTATATACTAAAGTTCATGATCATGTAAGCATCTGACTGAGAAGACAAGCAATCATTCTGTCATGGGTGGACAAGTGGTAAGAAGTGAATGAATGTTAAAGATAAGTGGTGGTACATTGTGAAGATAAGAAATGTATGAAGTGTTGAAGCACATGAGGGGAGAAAGGCAAGGTGTATTTATGAGATCAATACTACTATATACTACAAAAAATTCTCACTGTCACATGACCTAAGTCACATGCTTTGGCTAGCACAGCCACATTCAACATGAAGAAGATGTACTATGGGAAGGATTACTAAAGATCATGAGAGAGATCATCCATATATGTATAAAGAAAGAAGTCATGAAGAACCATCAGGGCAAAGGGTTTGATGGACAGATAGGAGTTCAGAAAGATCCAGGGGTGGGTGATAGGCAACTTGATTGAAGACCGGAGTTTGATATATATAGTCTTGTGGTTTGGCCTTGGTTGTCTTCATCTTCCTTCATCAATATCCCATCTTCACACTTCCATCACTATGTCCAACATCTACTGTCATGAAGACGTCCTCAACTTCACCAACCCCTTCCTCGACTATGAGCAGGGTTACCAGGGTTCTTGGACACAGATCTCCTTGGCAGCCCCCACTGCAAGTATGGGGAAACACTGTCCATATAGCTGGGTACATTGATACCACTCCAGGAAGCTCCAGAGATCTGGCCATGGCCTGATACAAATGGGTGTTCAGGACTGAGTCAGGATGAACCAGCTTAGTGTCAGGAGCTCTGAAGTGATGAGGCACATGTTGATGTGTGACCCTCTACTTTCTGACAACCAATCCCAATGAAAAAAAGACCTCACACAATTCACTTGTAAACAATCTAATCTGACAGATCATCTTCTTTTCATCCATAGAAAAGATCTGTCAGACAGAATCTTCTAAAAATCCTTTCCTGTTAAGTTATTTATTTTTTCTGGACTCCTGTGGATTTTGCCACCTTGGTCAAATTACCATGTTTGGCAGGTAATTCCCATAACAGGTGCCTAACTATTGGGTGGGAGATCTGGGGAAATCTGTGCAAGTCGCTTGCCTGCATCTATCTGTACACCATCTTAGAAACTGAAATATATGCATTTCTGTACATATGCACAAAAATGTCCACCCACCCAATTTTGCCACTGTCAGAAAGTAATGTTCTCTAAGTGTCCACACCATAGACAGTCACATGACTTGATTACATAATCATCAATATTTCCTTTTATGGTAATCTCCTCTGATTATGTCATCTTTCCATTTCTAGCATCTTTCCTTTTTTGCTGGTACTATACAGTACTTTCACACTCTCCATAAGAAATTCCTGCAGAGATGGCTTTGTATTCTTTCCTTCCATCCCTGTAGGTAAGTGTCTCTCATGTATTAGTCTTATCTCAACTTATATTTTTTTCCCTCCATCTCTGCAGTGACTTTAACACTAGGAAGGTTTAGAAATTTGATCCAAATGATGACAATCCCATCGTTCTTGCTGTTGCCGCCACCACCCAACAGTTAATTCCAAACAACAATGATCCCATCATTCCTGCCACCACTATTGTCCAGCAGTTGAATGTAAATGAAGACAATGCCTTGAATGGTGTGGCTGCTACTGTTGAGGATGTGTTCAATGGAGTTTCAGAGTTTGTTTTTGGCAACCCTTACTTCAGGTTACAGATAGTTAATGACTACATTCAGCCCTGGCCCGTTCTAGTACAATCTGACAGATCAGCACAGGTCATTTGGCTAGTGCAAAGCTCTTGAGGGATTCTTGGTGTCACTACAAAGTGGAATTTGCATGGGGACTACTTGGTCAACATCAAGCTTGTTAATGTTCTCTGGGAACGGTGACCTGAGATTTCAAAGCAAGTTGCTGGCAATCACACCATTTGTATGATGCTGACCGATACCCAGGCAAACACTTCAGATATTGAACCACCAAGATGCTGTTAACATTACTTCCCCTCCCAGAGGTATCATGAACATCACCATGGCCGATCAAGCCAACTATTGCCTACCCCCGCCCTTTTGGTCACTTTAGCTCATGAGATACTTGATAATCTACTTGCAGTCTGTGGTACTGTGTAGTGAAGTGACTCATGTGGATCAGTTGTAAATTGGTGGACAGAGCAGCTGACCACACTCTGGGTGACAGAACCCCCTGACTACCTTGTTAGCTATCATCAGGCTTGGATTGAATGAGTGCCAATAGGCTATTCCAGCTGAATGGTGTTGTGGGCAAGCAAGATAGCCAATCAATCCTAGAGCAGGTGTTCTGAAATATAGGCAATTTCTGAGTCTGGAGAAAGGCAAGGTCAAATTGATGGGATCACTAACTACATATACAGAAAGAAAATTCCCAGATGAACTACTCCCAGCTACACTGACTTTGAACAACAAACTCCAACACTTCCCCCCCATTGCAGAGTACATTGTGAGGGTTTGCCTCATCCTAGCAAGAGTAAGCCACAGGAGCACAAATCTCTGTTGGCTGAAACAATTGATCAACTAAACTGCCAAGCAAGGGTTTGATAGTTGGGAAGGAGCTACAAGTGCTCCAGACCATGTAGGCCACCTGAGGCTTACTTCAAATGGCACCCTTTCCTGGACAATAATACTGATGTTGTAAAATGTTTCATAGAATATGGGCCTTTCCATCTTCTGGATAACACTGGAGGGTGAGTGTGGATGTAAAAAGGGTAGTTGGCATGCCTGTGCAGTGGGGCAAGGAAAATAGAGCAATATTCAAACAGCACACAAGAGGGAGTGAACAGGTGAATGAGTGATGTAGGATGGATAGCAGGGCATCTCACTACTGCTCCAACCAGAAGAAGCAATGCAGCTGGGTAAACTGCAAGAGCAACCGCCAGAGGGCACCACCACCCCACAACTTGAAGGAACCCTGGACATGGTTACTGTTGGCTCTCACAGAGGCTAGTGGGGGGCATGGATACCCTTTTCAAGTGGTTCAAGAAATTACAAGACAAAATGAGGGAGCTTTGCAAGCAGCTTGTTGATTTAAGTCCAGCCTGGAGAAGACTATCAGGGAGACTTATCCAGGACAGCAGCCTCACCCCTCCCTTTGGTAAGCATGTTAACTATGATCCTAATTTGTTTGCATTCTCAGCACTGCTGTGCCAAATGCTGGGACTCTCTGTTCCAATTTGTCTGGGTTTGGGGAATTGATGTCAACAACTGCTAAGAATGTGCCTTTGGGTCCTATGATGGCTGTTGCTACAACACAACTGGGCTTTTGAAATAGCCTCATGGGTGCCATTGAGCTGCACAATGGGGAGAACTTGGCTAATGGAGATGCAGAAGCTTAAACTGTGGTGAAGCATTCCTGATTTGGAGTAGCCTTTCAACTTGGCATGGCAGCTGAAATTTAAATGGGGGTGTATATCATGCCCCCTTCCAAGAAGTCACATCACATGACCATATTGGTGATCATCATGTCTAATGCCATCAATGATTGAAGCTTCACGCTATCCACTCATTAGCCAAGATGGAGTTCTCACTTTTCCCTCTCCCCCACTCCATCCTCCCTCCCCACACCACTGGTAAGCACACCTGTACCTGAAATTTCACATCTTACCTTTGGCCAAAGTTCACAGGAACAACTCCCCTGTCCAAACAGCAAGGCAAGTAATCCTCTCCACTCATTCAAATACGCAGGAGACACTGTCAAAACCACATGCAAGGACCCCATCACACAACCCCCCTGACTGGGCATGACAGCTACCCCACCCTGTCCAACCAAAGGAGCCCCATCCCCCACCTGCATGTAGCTCAGAGACCCATGGACAGCTACCTCCTGTCTGGGGTCTGAGCTGTAGGGTTAGTAAAGAAGCAGTTGAATGCTGGGAAATCAGAAACTTACCAGTGGTGATCAGGGGTAATAGGTTTGAGAAGCAGGGATGGAAGTGAACTTGTTGAAGAATTAGGTGGAGTTCATCAATGACAACTCTCACAAGCTTCTTTTCAAAATGGAGAGCCAATGCATACTCAAGGAAGTCCCTTCTTTAAGTGTGCTCATGGGGACGCATACACTATTGACACCCTTTCTGATCTTTACTCCTTACCCTTTTTCACAGTAACTGCAGCATGGTTCACCTGGTGAGTACCATACAAAACCTGGGTGATGACTTGACTGACTGGAAGCCAGTCTCCTCTTTGGACTGACTTTAAGCTCGGGGACATGTACACAATGAGGGAAAAAAGGCAAGGTCAATAGTG
>Ga0307511_10000230_pt1 | contig 56983 bp, 39 predicted proteins | sample 13_EM_MG_FD_200266 | JGI IMG/M metagenome (GOLD analysis project Ga0307511, IMG submission 200266) | Populus trichocarpa ectomycorrhiza microbial communities from riparian zone in the Pacific Northwest, United States - 13_EM | ecosystem: Host-associated > Plants > Roots > Unclassified | place... | reverse complement strand
AAGCCTGCGATGCCAGTAACAACAGAGCGCCGCTCAATTCGTCCGGGCTGCCGAGCCGCCTCTGGGGTATCCGCTTGAGCATGGCACTGCCCTGTGCCGACTCGAGATAGGGCGCGCTGAGGTCAGTCGCAAAATACCCTGGCGCGAGAGCGTTTACCCGGATTCCGAACCTGGCCCATTCGACTGCCATGCAGCGCGTCAGATGAGTCAAAGCGGCCTTGGCGGCCGGATAGTTTCCTGTTCCCTTCTGGACCGCGGATCCGAGCACTGACGACACGTTGATGATGGATCCGCGCGTGTTGCTGGCGATCATGTGCTTCGCAGTCGCGCGCGCGACGAGCCAGGCGCCTTTCAGGTTGATGTTGAGTACCTGGTCCCAGATCTCCTCTTCCATATCCAGCAGCGAGCTGCCCGCGGCAATGCCTGCATTGTTGACCAGCACGTCAATCGCTCCGAGCTGCGAGCTCGAGCTGAACGTGGCATCAACCTGATCTTTGTCGGCTACATCGAGCACCAGGCAATGTGCGATTCCTCCTCTTTGCCGGATTGCATCGGCCACCTCCTCCAAGGGAGCGCGCCGCCGTGCAGCCAGCACGACCGTTGCGCCTGCCGCGGCAAGGGTGAGTGAGAACTGCCGGCCCAGTCCGGAACCGCCGCCGGTGACGAGTGCTGTCCGGCCTGTCATGTCGAAGAGTTCTGCTGGTGTCATGTGTTTATGCGGCCAGTGAGCCCTGGGGTCACTATTGATGAATTTGACCGTGCGGGCCGGGGGGTGCTAGTTTATAGCAGACCGACCGTACGGTCGATAGATAGAGCCGGCCTCCGGCTCGCTGACGATGCAACGCAAGGGGGGCGCGTGACTACCGTGCAGAAGTTATCCGGTAGCAGCGAGAGAACATCATGACGGATCGCGCGATTGCGCCGAATCTATTCGTGGGAAGCGGCGAGCAGGTCGCGCTGCTCGGATCGGCCTGCAAGTCCTGCGGCGCCATTGCCTTCCCGGTCACCAGAAGTTGTGCCCGCTGTGCCAGCACCCAGGTCGAAATGATCGAGCTGCCGCGCCGCGGTCGTCTATGGACGTGGACGGTGCAGCGGTTCATGCCCAAACCGCCGTATCGCAGTTCCGAAACGGAACTGACCTTCGCGCCCTTCGGCCTGGGGTACGTCGAGCTGCCGGGAGCGTTGCGAGTGGAGTCCCGCCTGCTGGAAAACGATCCCGCGAAGCTCTCGATCGGCGCTGAAATGGAGTTGGTGCTGTACACGCACCGTGTCGACCCGGACGGTACACGGATCCTCAACTACGCGTTCAAGCCAGTGCGGACGCCATCATGAAAAACAGGGTAGCCATCGTTGGAGTCGGCATACACCCATTCGGCCGTACGCCCGGGAAGTCGGGCCTGGAGCAGGGCGCGTTCGCGGCTCGAGAGGCGTTGCGCGACGCCGCAGCGGAATGGAAGCAGATGCAGTTTGGCTACGGAGGCAGTTATTCCTCGGGGAACGCTGATGCGCTCGGCAACGAGCTGGGACTCACGGGTGCGCCGTTCACGAACATCCTGAATGCGTGCGCGACCGGCGGCAGCTCGTTGTTGTCCGCGTGTCGGGAAATTCAGTCCGGTGCGGCCGAGATCGGCCTGGTGGTCGGATTCGACAAACATGACAGGGGCGCGTTCAATGCCGCGCCGTCCGAATATGGCCTCGGTGACTGGTATGGCGAAGCAGGGATGATGGTGACCACCCAGTTTTTTGCGATGAAACTGCAACGTTACATGCATGAGCACGGGATTACCTCCGATACGCTCGTGCGCGTCGCGCAGAAGGCGTATGAGAATGGCTCGCTCAATCCAAATGCATGGCGCAAAACTCCGATCGGCTTCGATGAAATCAAGAGCTCGGTGATGGTCAATGATCCGTTGACCAAGTACATGTTTTGTTCACCGGCCGAAGGCGGAGTCGCCCTTGTGGTATGCAGCGAGCAGATTGCGCATCGCTATACGTCCACTCCAGTGTTTGTGCGGGCAGGGGTGCTGCGCACGCGCCTGGCGGGGGCGTTCGAGGTATATGGCGCTTCGCTGTCCCTGGAAGATGTTCCGAATGCTTCACAGCAGGCGTCACACGCCGCTTATGAGATCGCGGGTGTGGGCCCAGAGGACATTGACGTGGCGGCTTTGCAGGATACGGAGGCAGGTGCTGAAGTAATGCACATGGCTGAGAACGGCTTCTGCCGGGACGGCGAGCAGGAGCAGATGCTGCGCGACGGAGAAACTCGTATCGGCGGCAGACTCCCCATCAATACTGACGGGGGGTGTCTTGCAAATGGCGAGCCCATCGGGGCATCCGGCCTGCGCCAGATACACGAAGTTGTGTTGCAGCTCAGGGGCACTGCGGGACGTCGGCAGGTTCCCGATAATCCTCGTGTTGGATATACGCATGTGTATGGCGCGCCCGGTATCAGCGCGGTCACCATTCTCGAGCGATAGGTGTACCTGGAAGTGAGCGACCAGAGCGTCACATTCACTGACGAGCAGGCGATGTTGGGGGAGGCGGTCGGCCGCTTCGTCCGCGACTTGCGTGCACGAGGCGCAGCCGAGAAATCGTTTGGAAGTGTTTCGGCCTTCAACGCACAGACCTGGCGTTCGCTTGCCGACCTTGGAATAACGGCGTTGCCTTTCAAAGAGGGCGATGGAGGTCTCGGCGGCTCTCTTGCGGCAGTCATGATGGTAGCGGGTACCCTTGGCAAGGGGCTCGTACGCGAACCCTATCTGGAGTGCGTCATCGTGGCCGGCCGTCTCCTCGCGCAGGCCGAGGATTCATTGCTGCGGTCTATGTGGCTGCCTCGAGTGATTTCGGGCGGGTGCTTGATCGGTCTTGCACATCTCGAGCGTGGCGACCAGGCACGACCCACCGTCAGCACCACGCGGTTACGTCGGGAAAGTGACGGCAACTACGTGTTGACCGGCGCGAAGATGCTGGTGCCTGCTCCTGGCGCTCTGCAGGCATTCCTCGTGACGGCACGGGACGACGTCGGCCGTTTGCGAGTCTGTCTGATTCCATCGGACAGCAAGGGAGTCAACATTCGACCCTACCTCACCGTACACGGACAATCATGCGGTGACGTCACTCTCCAGGATTTGCGCCTGCCGGCAGAAGCGGTCCTGGCCTTCCCCGACGAGCAATCAGTGCTCGACGAGGTCATGGCATACGCCTGCGCGGCGGTCTGCGCGGACTCAGCCGGATGCATGCGGGCGTTGCTGGATCTGATGCTGGAACACTGCAAGACGCGCAGGCAGTTTGGACAGCCACTGGCCAGCTTCCAGGTTCTGAAACACAGGTTGGTGGACTGTTATGCGAGCCTCGAGGAGGTCGAGGCGCTGCTGGAACTGGCGAGCTGTGCGTCGAGCCCCGACTGGAGGGCCAACGTCGCCGCGGCCAAGGCTTTCATCGATGAGCGTGCGATGAGGCTCGGGCACGAAGCGATCCAGATGCATGGCGGCATGGGGCTGACCGATGAGCTGGCCGTCAGTCACTATCACAAGCGGATCGTTTTCAACTCGCTCAGTCTCGGGGACCGTGATCGGCACACGGAGGACTTTCTGCGCCTTGCCGTTAACTTACCTCCCGGTACGCGCGGGGGTGTGTCGGGCATCGGGGAGTTGCTGACGCCGCAGGAAGCGGCATTTCGCCGTGAAGTGCACGAGTTTGTCGGGGCCGCCCTCACCGACGAACTGCGGCTTGCCGTGCGCCGCCAGACTTGCACCTATCTCGACAAAGACCTGACCGTGCAATGGCAGCACCGTCTGGCGGCCAAAGGGTGGCTTGCGCCACTGTGGCCCGCCGAGCACGGTGGCACGGGTTGGACCGCGGTACAGCGTTTTCTATTCGAGTATGAATGCGCCCTCGAAGGCGCACCCGAGCGCGTTCCGATGGGCTTTCGCTATGTTGGGCCCGTCATCGCGCGTTTCGGGTCGGCGTGGCAAAAGTCCTTTTTTCTCCCGAGGATGTTGGCAGGTGAGCATTATTGGGCGCAGGGATTTTCCGAGCCGGGCGCCGGCTCCGACCTGGCGGGTATCAAGACTACGGCGGTGCATCACGGGGACCATTACGTAGTAAATGGAACGAAGATGTGGACGACCCATGCCCACTTCGCCAACTGGTTGTTCTGCATCGTCCGTACAGAGCAGAAAAGCCGCGCGCAGGATGGAATCAGTTTCCTGCTGATCGACCTGGCGAGCCCGGGAGTCCGCATTGAGCCGATTCGGCTGCTGGCAGTCGACCACGAGGTCAACCAGATCTTCTTCGACGATGTGAAGGTGCCGGTACGCAACCTCGTCGGCGAAGTGGGCCGCGGGTGGCAATATGCGAAATTTCTCCTTGAGCTGGAACGGGGCGGAAGTGCCTTCAGCGGCCGGGTGCGCCACGAGTTCAACGCCGTGAAAGAGCTCCTGGCGCAGGGGAACCCGCGGTGGTGGGAGGACAAGGTGGTTGCCTTCAGGGTGGCCGAGCTCGAGTACCGCCTGCTGGCGCTGGAGGTCCTGGAGCTGCGGTTGGCAAAGTCCCTGTCAACTTCCCCGGCGGGAGGCTCGATGACGAAGCTGTTGGCCTCGGAGCTGCAGAAGGACGTGACCGAACTCGGCGCGCGGACAGCCGGGTTCTCCGGACTCGAGCTCGAGCCGCTGCGTCCGCTGCCGCCACCGGAGGCGACCGGTTTCCCGGGCCTCGACCTCGAGCTGGTCGCCATGCCGCGGTACCTGAATACCCGCGCGGTCTCCATATTCGGCGGCACCAGTGAAATCCAGCGGGAAATCATCGCGAAGCAGGTGCTGGGCCTGCGGTAGTCCATTGGAAAAACTGGCCTGCGGGCTGGGCGCCCCGCCAAATGGGCCAGCCGTTTTCGGGCTTTGACATGCCCGGGCGCGTCCGATACAGTGCTCATAAATAGACCGACTAGACGGTCGAGTAATTGAACGCGCAACGGCCAACATCAACCTCAAGGGTGCAAGATGAGTGACGAGAAGGATGTAATCCAATATGAGCTGGCCGACACCGGTATCCTGACCATCTGGCTCAACCGGCCGCACAAGCGCAACTGCGTCAGCCCTCAGCTGCTGCGCGATCTGGAGGCCGCCGTTGACCGGGCCGCCAAGGACGACAGGGCGTTGGCAGTCGTGTTCCGGGGGCGCGGCAACACCTTCTGCTCCGGCGCCGATCTCGACCAACTGGTGGGTCCGGTGCTGCACGAAAGCAGCATCTCGCTGCAACTCGCGATTGACTCGGCGCGTACCTACGACAAGATCTTCAACATGAAGAAGCCCACCATCGCGGCGGTCGAGGGCTATGCGGTCGCGGGCGGCTTTGAGCTGATGATTTCGTGCGATTTCGCGCTGGCCAGCTCCGAGGCCCGCGTCGGCGACTTCCATATCCGTCGCGCCCTGTTCGGCGGCGCCGGTCCCATTTATCGTCTGCCGCGGATGATCGGTATGCGTAAGTCGAAAGAGCTCATGCTGACGGGCAAGCTGCTGAGCGGCGATGAGTGCGTCGAGTGGGGGCTCATGAATGCATCAGCCTCTGCCGACAGGTTCGATCAGCTGATCCAGGACTTCTGTGCGCCCTTGATCGACAAGAGTCCGTTCTGCATGTGGATGACGAAGATGGCCCTCAATCGCGGCCTGGACGCCGATACCAACTCGCTGATCACACTTGAAACCATGACGTGCAACGTCGTCCACCATTCCGACGATGCAAAGGAAGGCGTCGCGGCATTTCTGGAGAAACGCAAGCCGGTGTGGGCCGGAAAATAGGCGCGGCCGGCCAGGCGCAACCGAGCTTCAGCGCGCGGCGAGACCGCGGCGCAGGATGGCCCAGCACTGATCGGCCAACTCCTCGGGCGCCGGGTCTTTGTCAGGCCGGTACCACTGGTAAGCCCAGTTGCAGATGGAGAAGAGGCAGTTGGCCGTGAGGCGGGGATCGGCCTTGTTGAGGGTTCCTTCCGCCATCGCTTTTTTGATCACTCCCACTATTACGGCGATGAAGGCATCGCGCTTGATGGCGATCTGCGCCCTCTGTGGATGGCTCAGTTCCCGGAAGTGTTCGAAGAACGCCCGCACGAAACCCGGGTAGTCATGGATGAGTTTGAAAACGTCCACCACTACGCCGCGCAGGATTTCCATTGCATCTGCGCCCGCGGCGAGGCGCGCGTCGGTATTCTTCTGGAGCGTCCCTATCATGAGCTCATGCAGTCCGAAGAGGATTTCATCTTTGCCGGAAATGTAGTGATACAGAGTCGGCTTCTTGAGTCCCGCAGCCTCGGCAATCATATTCATGTTGACGCCGTGATAGCCGACCTTGTCGAAGAGGGCGGCGGCGCGGTGAATGATCTCCCGCTTGCGGCGGGCCGTCTGTACGACGTCGACCTTGGGGCCGCGTCTGCCTGGTGGCGGCGGTGTGGAGTCGGCAGGCACCGAGTGATCAGCGGCTTTGCCGCCAAGCGACCCCGAGGCCTTCTTCTGTCGTTTAGAGGCCTGCTTTGCAGTCTTCACTCGACTCTCCTTCACCGTATCAGGCAGGCATGATTCTACATGACAATTGCCGTCATCAAGCCGCCGTGGAAGCACCCATGAATTTCTCGTTGCCGCCTCAGATCGAGTCCCTGCGCTTACGCGTCCGGGAGTTCGTCGATGCGCAGATTCGGCCCCTCGAGGCTGATCCCGCCAATTACGACCAACACGAGAACATTGCAGACGATGTGCTCTCGCGGATGCGTGAGAAAGTCAAACACGCCGGGCTGTGGGCGCCCCAGATACACGCGGATCACGGAGGGCTGGGCCTGTCGTATGTCGGCATCGCCGCTTTGTACGAAGAAATGGGAAAGTCCATCTTCGGACCCGTGTGCTTCAATTGCGCGGCCCCTGATGATGGCAACATGCGGCTCGTTCAGCAGGTTGGCACGGACGACCAGAAGAAGTGGTGGCTGCAGCCGATTGTGGACGGTCAGGTACGCTCGTCCTTCGCGATGACCGAGCCCATGCCAGGGGCAGGAAGCGATCCGGCAGGGGCCATGAAGACCCGTGCGGAGCGCATCGGAGGCAAGTGGCTCATTCGCGGCCGCAAGTGGTTCATCACGGGGGCGGCAGCGGCCAAACACTTCATTGTGCTTGCACGCACATCGGAGGATGCCCGCAAGGGTCTGACTGCGTTTCTGTTTCACGCGGATCAACCCGGATGGCGGGTGGTCCGGCGCATCCCGATCATGGGACCGGAGGAGCACGGTGGTCATTGCGAGCTCGACTTCGACGGGCTGGAGGTTCCGGACGAGAACGTGCTCATGGGCGTGGGCGATGGCCTGAAGGTTACCCAGATCCGGCTAGGTCCTGCTCGCCTGACGCATTGCATGCGCTGGCTCGGCATGGCCGAGCGCGCAATGCAGATAGCCGGAGACTATGTCCGTGAGCGCGACAACTTCGGCGCCAAACTGGCTGAGCACGAAGGCGTCCAATGGTTACTGGGGGATGCCGCCATGCAGATAGAGATTGCGCGGCTGCTCACCATGCGCGCTGCGTGGCGTCTGGATCAAGGTGATCTGGCTCGGCAGGACATCTCCATGGCAAAAATCCAAGTTTCGGAGACGCTGCACAAGGCCGTGGATACTGCGCTCCAACTGTTGGGTGCACGGGGGTACAGCAAGGATACGCCGGTCGAGTGGATGTACCGCTACGCTCGCCAGGCTCGCCTGGTGGATGGTGCGTCCGAAGTACACCGGATGGTCATCGCCCGGCAGTATCTGGCGAGTCGACACGAATTCTGGCGATGGTCAGTGTGACGAGACCGGCGGCCTGGGGTGCCCGCGGAAATCCACTTACGCAGTTGGGGTCTTGGGAAATTCCTCAGTGTCGATCTCCCTTTGTACTGCGGGAGGATATCGGTCGCCTGCGATTCTCCCGACCGCGAAGAGCCGATCCAGCCGCTGCAGCAGATCGCTGCTCAAATGGATCGCAGTCGCATCCATATTCTCATCGAGATGGGCAACGCTTCGAGTGCCCGGTATGGGCACGACGTGTGGAGCGCGATTCAATAGCCATGCCAGTGCAAGTTGCGCCGCAGTACAGCCCACTTCGCTGGCCAGGCGCACGAACTCTTCCAGGATAGGTCGATTTTGCGCCAAATTCTTGCTCTGGAAACGCGGCATCCCGGTGCGGATATCCGTGGCAATGAATTCGCCGGGCTCCAGGGTATTGGTGAGCCAGCCTCGGGCCAGTGGGCTGAAGGCAACAATGGCGGCATCAATCTTTCGGCAGGCCTCGAGAACTCCGATCTCCGGATTGCGAGACCAGAGTGAATACTCCGTTTGCACGGCCACGATGGGGTGCACGGCGTGCGCCTGCATGATTGTTGCGGCGGAAACCTCTGATAGCCCCAGTGCGCGCGCTTTGCCCTCGCGCACCAGGTCGCCCATCGCACCGACACTGTCCTCAATGGGAATCTTTTTGTCCCAACGATGCAGATAGAGAATATCCACGCAGTCGGTTCGCAGGCGACGCAGACTCAGATCCATCTGTTCTTTGATTGTTTGCGGCCGCCCATCGATCACGCGCCGGCCATCGATGCCGTACATTCCGACCTTCGTTGCCAGCACCAGGCTCGCGCGATGCTGGGCCAGAACATCGCCCAGGAGCTTTTCGTTCTCCCCGAAGCCGTAGAGTGGCGCCGTATCGAACAGTGTCACACCACGGTTCAGCGCGCGCAGCAGAAGCTGTGCACCTCGTTCCGCCGTGGGCGGGGTTCCATACGCATGGCTCAAGTTCATGCACCCAAGCCCGAGCGCGCAGACGTTGAACGGCCCTATATTTCGCGAAGGAACTTTCAATTCTCCAGAACCTGGACGCGCAAATCCGTGAATGGCTCGGTGCCTGAGAGATTATGAAGCTGACGCAAACGCTCGATCTGACTCAGCGACGCGCGCATGATACTCGCGGCCGCGATATAGCCGAGGCGATACAGAGTGACGATAACATCATCGCCTAATGCGGCGAGAGCATTGGACCCCAGGCTATAGAGCCCTTCGATTTGGTGCTCGGTGCCGTTCTTGCGCGTGAGAATCACGGTAAGCGGGCGAATGAGCCTGAGCTCAGCGAAGCGGTCTACCATCACCTGTGCATCGGCTACATCGCTCGTCACCCGCTGCAGACGAGCGCGAGCCTCGCTCAGCACCGCTGTTGGACGACCGTCCGCCTCAAAGAGAGGGCTCCCTTCATGTCCGAGTCTCGGGCTGTTCTCATCAATCGCCAGGCCGAGCTCGGTATTCGCGTCCAAGAGAAACGGTGCTGTCACCGCCGCCTGGGGAAGATAGGTTGCCTGCCATCGCTGGGCGAGCCAGAAGAGGTTGCGCGGCTCTTCCAAGCTGAAGAGGGCGATGAGATTGAACCGCCCAGTGTGGGCGTCCTTGGCCAAACAGATAGGAAAGTCGGCGCAGGCCATTGTCAATTCGGACAAGCCGATCAAGGCGTAGCGCATCCGCTCCACATCGGGCGTCGGGCGTAGCCGAAGTGCGGCATGACGAGCCCGGTCAAGAGCGGCAATCTTCGTCATACCAGCTGAAGTCCATGCTCGCGGATCTTCCCAAGGAGGCCGCGGTGGTCCGGTAACCGGCGCAGCGCATCTGAACGCAGAGCGCCGGCCCGGCCGAGCAAACGCTCTGCCGCGGGACGTTCGGCGGCGATCGTGGGAAGCTCAGCATAGCGGGTGGGATACCTCATCCCGTGCAGGATGTACTGATAGCTTGGCCAGGAGAATACCTCGCGAGCGAATGTGAAGTCCTGCGCTGCAGGAGGATGCATTCGCCACAGCTCGAGTCGTTCCTGCAAGGAGTCCGGCACGGAGGCCCGTTCAACGTTGTCGCGCCAAAATGCCGTGTCAGTCCGCTGCGTCAGGACATAGTGCAGCTTGAGGAATTCGATGACGCGGTCCCAGTGGTGGTTGAACGTCTCATTGAACTGTTTCGCAAGTATGTCCATTGCACGACGCGTGCGCGGCAGACGATCCGCAATCGCATCCATCGAAATCTCGATCAGCATCAGGGCGGAAGCCTCTAGCGGTTCCAGGAAACCAGCGGAGAGACCCACGGCGACGCAATTGTTCTTCCAGAAGATCCTTCGATGGCCGGCATTGAGGTCGAGTCTACGGGCTTGCAAATCATTGGCCGCGGGGCCGACATAGCGTCGCAGAGTACGCTCGGCTTCGTCATCGGTGGTGTGCGCACTCGAGTAAACATAACCAACGCCGCGCCGCGTCCACAGGCCAATGTCCCAAATCCAGCCGGCATCCTGGGCAGTGGCTACGGTGTGGCAAACAATGGGGGTATCCGCTGAAGGGTAGGGAACCTGCATCGCCAAGGCGCGATCAGCAAAGAGGATGTTGCGTCGCTCGCACAGCGGTACTTTGTAGACACCGCCTATGAGGATGGCTTTGAAACCGGAAGCATCGATGAAGAGGTCTCCCTGAACCTCCTGCTCGCCATGGAGCTTGAGGCATCGTATGTCACCGTCTTCAGCTTGCTCGACGTCGATGACGTCTCCAACGATGTGCCGCACACCCAGACGGTTGACAGCATGATCCTTTAACAGGCTGGCAAACTTCCCGGCATCGAGATGGTAGGCGTAGTTTGCCATTCCGGTATATTCAGGATGGGTGATCAGCTTCGGGGCGAGGCCTCTATCGCACAGCGCACCCTGGAAATCCACGCAATCTGCGAAGCTCCCAGCAACACCGCGCGTCTCGCTCAGCGCCACCCAATGAGGCGAGAGATTCATCTCCGTGGCGCCAACCGGCGGGTTGAGCGGGTGATAGTAAGCGTCGTCCGGGGTGCCGTGAGTCCAGCCGACAAAACGTGCTCCCTGTTTGAATGCGGCATCCGAACCACGGATGAACTGCGTCTCAGTGAGTCCGATTTTGGCAAGCGTATTTCGCATCGTCGGCCAGGTGCCTTCACCCACGCCGATCGTCGGCTGCGTTGCTGACTCGATGAGGGTGACCGTAATATCGCTACCGCCGCCTTGTGCGTTACGCGCGGCGATTCTGGCCGCCGCAATCCATCCAGCACTGCCACCGCCTACGATCACAATTGCGCGTACAGGCCTGTCGTCGAGGCTTGCCTTGTCCGGTATCCGCACCATTCCCCCTTCTATGGCTGCAGCCGCGACCTGTTTGCTTCTCCAGCGAGCTGATGCGCGGCCGGTTGTGACTTTTATCATATAAATGTGCTACAAGGAATCCACGCCAGGCATCACTTCGCACCATTACAGTGCTCATTGGCGGCTCGCACGGCGCGGCAGGAGTGACGCACGCCGGGCCTAAAGGCAAACCCTAGGGCGCTGGGCTTGACATCCCGCCTGCAACACGCTTCGTGTGGGTTTTCCCGGCGCATTCCATCGGACCGAGCGAGCCAACATCGATGCCTCGCTCGCACCTGGCAGGCGCGTCGGGCGCCGAGCAGATTCGCAGGCCCGAGCGCGGCGGGTTGCCTCGGTTGCACTGCAATGTCATTTGTATTATAAATAAGATAACAGGTGTCACGGCCTAATGTTTGGCCGCCGTACACAAACCGTGAGTGGGAGGGGGCAGGGGGATGAGTTCGATCAAGACTCGGCGTTACCGCCGTATAGGTTCGGCGGCACTCGGCACGGCGATCAGCATAGCTGTGAGTGCGGCGCTTCACGCCGCTGATACAAGCGACAGTTCTGACGCACTTCAAGAGGTTGTGGTCACCGGCATCCGCGCCAGCCTGAGCTCCGCGGCCGAGCGCAAGCGCAACTCCGATATTGTGATGGACTCGATCACCTCGGAGGATCTCGGCAAGTTTCCCGACGCGAACGTCGCGGAATCGCTCCAGCGCATCCCGGGTGTGTCCATCGACCGCAATAACGGCGAAGGTCAATTCGTCACGGTTCGGGGAATGGGCCCGCAATTCAACTCCGTGCTGTTCAATGGCCGTACGCTCGCTTCGGGAACCAAGGATTCGAACGGCAAAAATCTACGCGCATTCTCGTTCGATCTGCTCGCTGCCGAGCTGATCAGTGGCGCGGATGTGTACAAGACGTCGCAGGCGGCGATGCAGGATGGCGGCATTGGCGCCACGATCAACCTCCACACCGCCCGCCCCCTGGACTTGAAAGGTTTCAGGGCGGTTGCCACCGGTAAGGCGAACTACGAGCGCAGTAGCAAGGATACGACGCCCCAGGCATTCGCCCTCATCAGTGACACCTTTGCAGACGACAAATTCGGGCTGTTGGCTTCAGTTTCTTATCAAAAACGTAAACCATCCATCAACACCATCACCTCCGATGGTTATCTGCCGAACAGCTCTCTTGGCCCGTCCACCGCTCCCTTTTTAACCAACGTCTATGCACCTCGTGACATAGACGTGAATAACCTCATGGACGACAGGACCCGTGTCGGTGAGACGCTGGTCGGACAATTTCGTCCGTCCGATGAGTTGACGCTGACGCTCGACGGTCTCTACGACAGGTTCAAGGACTTCTCGGACAACAATTCCCTGGGTGCGTGGTTCGAGCCATCTCAATATACCGCGGCCACGATCGACAGTAATCGGAGTGTCACGTCGCTTACGACTAACGGGCACGCCGATATGATTAATCAGTCGACGGTGCGCGATGTCACGACGTACGAGGGCGGATTCAATGCTGACTGGAAACCCGCAGACACTCTCCGTGTAGTCTTCGACGCCACGACTTCCAGGGCGCAGGACGATGGCGCCGGCAGGAGTTTCTTCACGGTCACGGGTGTGCCTACTACCTACAGTTTCGTGCAAGCGGGGAGCGACGGCATCCCGTCGGTATTCGGCTTCACGCCAGGCGCGTTGACCAGTCCGAATTTGGCGCTCACGCATCTCGCGCAGCGCGCGGGCTCCAGCGTGTCCGACCGTGTGTTCGAGACCAAGCTCGACCTCACGTGGACGCCGGACCTAGGCGTGTTCAGTGCGGGCAGGACGGGTGTCAGCTTTACCGACAGAAAGCTGGAATCCTTCAGCGCGGGGACCCTGAACGTCAACTGTCTCTACTGCGGCTATCCGACCTCGACCGATCCCGCTCTGCTGCATACGTTCACGATTAGTGGCATGCCCGGCAGCGTGCCGAGCACGTTCCTCGCTTATGATCCCAACGCGTATCTGGCGTTCCTATCGAGCCCCGCTGCTTTGGCGGCACTGGACGTTGCACAGCATCTGGCACCGGGAACCTCTGCCGCGAATCTGGCCTCGCAGTCGTCGGGTAACGGGTTCAACTCTGTCGCGAACCCGCCGGACTGGGTGCATGAGCGCGTCTTTGGTGGCTATCTGGATGCGGATTTCAAGGGTAATCTGCGCGACTTTCCCTGGCTCCTCAATGTTGGTGTCCGGTACTCTCACACCAGTGAGGCGCCTCATTCGCAGCAACGGGCACTGGTGGACCTTCTGTCGGTTCCGAACGATCCGACAATCTACAATGCCGTTTTTGCGAACAACGGGCAGTATGTTCCAGTGGACAAGAGCAGCAGCTACAACTCCGTGCTGCCCGATTTCAACTTGAATGTGAATCTGGCGCCCAAGGTGGTATTGCGCCTGGCCGGTTCGCAGACCCTTACCCGGCCGGAACTCAATGATCTGAGGCCCGTGACGTCCTACGACACGACTCGTCCTGCGAGCCTCGAAGCGAGCGGCGGCAATCCCGATCTCAGGCCGTATAAGTCGACGAACTACGACCTTTCCCTGGAGTGGTATCCCACTTCGACCACCACGCTGTCCGCCGCCACGTTCTACAAGGACATCAAGGACTACATCGTCACCACGATCCAGAACGAAGTCGTACCGATCGCGAATGCCAGTAATCTCCCCGTTGCCGGGTTCATTACGGGTGCGAATCAGGCGACATTCGCCACCGCGCGGCCCCACAATGCGGGCTCGGCTGACGTGCGCGGCCTGGAGCTCAACGTCGTGCACACGCTCGATTGGCTCCCTGAGCCCTTCAACGGTTTTGGAACCTCGCTCAATGCGACTTTCGTGAGTACCAACCGGACGTTCGGGAAAGTCTCTCCCAATCAGCGGTTCGCGGTGGTAGGGCTCAGCAATTCCCAGAACGCAACCGTGTTCTACGAGAAGTACGGAATCTCCGCGCGGATTGCCTACAATCGCCGCAACAAATTCCTGTCATCCATTTCGCAGGGCTCTGGCGGCGAGCCGCTCTTCGTCAAAACTTATGGACAGCTCGACGCCAGCGTGTCCTACGATGTGACGAAGAACGTGCAGATACTCTTCGAGGGAACCAACATCACCGACGAAAAGTACATCACGACGGCGCGCTACGACACGCAGCTCCGGGGCTGGTACGACTATGGCGCACGGTTCGACGCCGGAGTTCGTGTCAAGTTCTGACGTCCCACTCACACGGAAGTGCGCCGAGTGAGCTCGGCGCACTTCGCGTGGGCAAGGCTCTTCGAGCCCATGGAAGATCGCGCGAAAAAGACATTATGAGTAAGAAGGTCTGCTCCCCCTTCAGGGTGAGCCTGAAGCGAATCTGGGTTGCTGTGGTGGCGTGCGCAACTGCCGCTGTCGTGCACGCGGCGGCCCCATCAGCGTCGCCTGCCGCGCACAGCGTCGGCTTTGACTCGTACAGCTTTCTGATCGACGGCCAACGGACCTATCTCTGGTCCGGTGAATTCCATCCCTACCGGCTGCCCAGTCCCGAGCTGTGGAAAGACATCTTCCAGAAGATGAAAGCGGCTGGTTTCAACACCACGTCAATCTACTTCTCCTGGGGTTATCACTCTGCCCGGGAGGGTGAGTACGATTTCTCGGGAATTCGCGACATGGACCGCGTGCTCGATGCCGCACGTGATGCCGGCATCTACGTGATCGCGCGCCCGGGGCCTTACATCAACGCGGAAGTTGACAGTGGTGGCTTCCCGCTTTGGCTTACCACGAAGAAGTTGCGCAATCGAAGCGCGGACCCTGAATATCTGCGTTACTCGGATGAGTGGCTGACGCAGATTGATCGTATTCTCGCCCGCCACCAATGGGTGGACGGCCGGGGGACCGTGATTGCCTACCAGATAGAGAACGAGTACTACATCGGTTCGGACGACGGCCGCGCCTACATGGAGCATCTCGAGTCGAAAGCTCGAGCGGACGGAATCTCTGTGCCCCTGGTTGGTAATCACGACGGCACGTTCGTGGAGGGTAAGGGGGCGGTTGCAGTCAGCGGTTGGGACTATTATCCGCAGGGCTTTGATTGCTCCAATCCCGCAGTCTGGAAGCCCGCGCCGGATATGTCGCGCGCCCGCACCGCGGGTCAACCACTTTTCACGGCGGAGTTCCAAGGGGGCGCGTTTGATCCCTGGGGAGGCCCTGGCTATCCCAAGTGTGCGGAGTTGATCAACGATCGTTTTGCGAACGTGTTTTACAAGGAGAATATCGCCGCTGGGGCCACTGCCCAGAACTTCTACATGCTGTTCGGAGGCACGTCCTGGGGTTGGCAGTCCATACCGCAAAACTACACGTCCTATGATTATGGAGCGGCGATCACCGAGGCGCGCCAATTCGATCCCAAATACTACGAAGACAAGCGGATCGGCTATTTTGTGACAAGTACCGCACCGCTGCTGAAAACCGCAGCCTCGGCATCCGCTCAGGTCGACGACCCCGGCGTAATTGACATCGCGCGCACCAATCCGGACACCGGCACCGAGTTTCATCTCATCCGCCACGGCGATACGACCTCGGCGGCAGTGACGGCCGTGCACTTGTCCTTGACCGTCGACGGCACACGCATTTCCGTGCCGCAGCGATCCGGGTCGGCACTCACGTTGAACGGCCGCGAAAGCAAGTTGCTGGTCGCGAACTATCCGTTCGGTGCGCAGAGGCTGATTTATTCGACGTCCGAATTGATGACGAGCGCCACGATCGGAGGTCGCGACATCATTGTCCTCTATGGCGATCGCAATAGCCCGGGCGAGACGGTTTTACACATCGACGGAGGTCGTGATGTGCACGTCCTCGAAGGCGCCGCGGACGTCGAGAAGACCTCGAAGGAGCTCAGGCTAAATTATATCCACGCCGGGCTCACACGGGTTTGGGTGACGGGTGGTGCGAGGCCATTGCTGGTCCTCATTGCGGATAAAAAAGCGACAGAGCGGATTTGGCGGCAGGAAACATCCGAGGCACCCGTGTTGGTAATCGGGTCGCATCTGCTGCGCACGGCCGCTATCCGTCATGGTGCCCTGGAGCTGACGGGCGACGGCGACGATGATGGCGCAGCTGAGATTTTTGCGCCGCCGATCACGTCCGTCACCTGGAACGGTGCAGCTCTGCAAATACGGCAGAAGGGCCAGGGAGCCAGTGGCATTGCGGTTTCGCTACCCAACCCGTCGCCGATTTCGTTGCCGAAGCTGGATGGCTGGCGTCGTCGCGACGGCGCGCCCGAGATCGCGAGGGACTTCGACGATCGCGCGTGGCGAACGGCTGATCTCACGAGCTCCAGCAGTATCACCAAACCTGTATCCAACCCCGTTCTGTTGGCGGACGACTATGGGTTTCATACGGGTAACACGTGGTACCGCGGACACTTTGCGGGCGATGGCAGCGTGGTTCCCACCGGACTGCGGCTGCGGGTGCAAAGCGGCGGTACGGCCGGCGAATTTACTGTGTGGCTGAACGGCCATTTCCTCGGAAGTGTTCAACACCAGGAGGAGGCGGCTTTCGGCTTCCCTGAGAAGTTGATTGAGCGCGGGGACAATGTTGTGTCCATCCTCACCGTCAACATGGGTCACGAGGAGGACTATCAGTCGAAGGGCGAAAATCGTACAGGTCGGGGCATCGTGTTCGCAACGCCGCTCGGTACCCCGTCGACTGCCGTGACCTGGCGAATACAAGGTAGGCGCGGGGGCGAAGGGGCGACTGATGCTCTACGCGGTCCTTACAATGAAGGCGGACTTTTCGGTGAGCGAGAGGGATGGCCGGGGCGGCCAACCGCTGGCGCGGATGGCCACGACCCTGAATGGACGCCGACAACCCTTCCGGCCGCCGACGGAACACCCGGTGTGACGTGGTTTCGTACTGCGGTGACGTTGGCTCTGCCGAAAGATCAAGACACGTCGATCGGTATCCAGATCAAGGAGCCACCGGGGCGCCACTATCGCGCGATACTGTTTGTCAACGGATGGCACATGGGTAACTACGTGTCGGATATGGGGCCGCAACGCAGCTTTCCGATCCCGAATGGTGTCCTCCATCCGCAGGGCAGTAACAGCATTGTGATGGCAGTCTGGAAGACCGATCAGTCGGCGGGCAGTCTGGGTGAGGTATCCCTGATCAACTACGGAAGTTACAAGTCCGGACTGGTTACGCCGGCTGCTCCGCATCAGCGCTGAGGCAGCGCAAAGGCGACGTAAGCCGAGCCCCGTGGACCCTTGGGATCGCGCGCGGCGCGCCACAACAGGCTGCCGGTTCGCCGGTCGAAGGCGCGGATCTGACGGTCGAATTTGGTCGCGCCGATGATCACCAGTCCGCCAGCGGTTACGACGGGGCCGCCGTAGTTCTCCGAGCCAGTGTCAGCTAAGCCCTGGGCAACCAACTCCGGGTATTCCCCTAGCGGCACCTTCCACAAGTAGCGCCCGGTATTGAGGTCAATGGCGTTGAGAGTGCCCCAGGGCGGTTTGACCGCGGGGTAGCCGTCAGGATCCGTGAACCTCCTATAGCCCGTGAAGCGGTATGGCGCATTGTTGACCCGGGCGACCGGGTTCTGGATCTCTCGCGCCGCTCCAGGCATGGGCGCACCGTCGCTGAGTAGATAGTCGATCAGCGGTTTTTTGTATTCGTCGAAGCCCGGGAAAGGGGGCATCCGGCCGCGTCCGGTTGTCAGGATGTTTCTGATCTCCTGCTCGCTCATGCGCGCGCCGATACCTACAAGGGATGGAAACTCGGGCGGGGAGCCCTTGCGATCCAGGCCATGACAGCTCGAGCAGGCCCCCTGGTAGACCTGGGCGCCGGGGGGGATTGGCTTGGAGGGATCGTTCTTCGTCAGCGATCCGGTCCAGACGACGTCGTTAGCGTTGACCAAATGGCGCGTCAAGCCTTGCCTTCAGGGCGAGGCAGGATAAGCGCGACGGCCAGGCGGCTCGATGTCGCCGCTGCCGTCTGATAAAATCTTTGATGTTGAAAGACCTACGGCAGGGCATGCCGGAAGTGAAGCCTGTGGAGAGGTCGTGAGACCTGGGGAAGTTTGCGGCTGCGGTACGAACCGCGTAAGACTCCCCATAGTGGGAGTACTACGCGGCAAAAACCAAGCCCTCTCCCCTGGGCAGCCTCTGCGAAGCAGGAACCCTCCGAGGTGATCTGAGATGCCGCTGATTTCAGACACGGTAGGAATCTCCTCCATTCATGGAGGGGAGGATGTCAAATACAGCACGCCGCCAGGATCTGCTGCCGCTCCGCCCCATTCGGCACCGCCGGTCGGGAAATCGCGGCGGGCGCCGCGAATGCACCAGAACCATAATCAGCTAAGCTCCACGAGCGCGAGGCTTCCGGCGGTGCGGCGTACTGAGACTGGACTTGAGTGCGCTGCCATATCGTTCGGTACTAGCAGGGGCTGCGGATTGGAATAGGAGGGGCGATGCTTCCGATTCGAGGGCCGGGGCACTTTTGACCGTTTGCCGGGTCTTTGAGCTGCCCGAAGGGGCGGCCAGGAAACCCCGTCCGGGCCGGACGATCGACAGGGACCGTAGCCGCCATGATCAAATTGCACAATATCCATAAGTATTACCACACAGGCGAGCAACCCGTGCATGTGCTGAGGGGTATTGATCTGCACATCCGCGCAGGTGAGCTGGTGTCCGTCATGGGATCCTCCGGATCCGGCAAATCCACTTTGCTGAATATCCTCGGCGTTCTCGACGGGTATGACCGGGGAAGTTATCTGCTTGCAGACCAGGATATACGCAATCTCACAGAAAGGGCGGCCGCGCGCCTGCGCAACCGCCTGCTGGGATTCGTCTTTCAATCCTTCAACTTGTTGCCCTTCAAGACCGCCGCGGAAAACGTCGCCCTGCCTCTGTATTACCAAGGGGTGGGCCGCAAAGAGCGCAACTTCCGGGCGGAGCAACATCTGGACATGGTGGGTCTGTCGGACCGCAAGTCCTTCCTGCCCGATCAGTTGTCGGGTGGCCAGAAACAGCGTGTAGCCATTGCCCGCGCGTTGGTCAGCCAGCCAAAGGTGATTCTTGCCGATGAACCAACGGGGGCCCTCGACAGTCACACCACCCGGGAAATCATGGCGCTGATCAAAGAGATCCATCAACGGGGCAACACTTTCGTCATCGTGACCCACGAGCAGGATGTCGCTGATCAGACTCAACGCCAGATCCACCTGAAGGACGGCCTGATCATGCTGGCCAGGCAGACCCACGCCCTGCACGGACTAACGCAGGCTGATCAACGTGTTTGACGGCTTACAGGAGATCATCTTCACCCTGCGCCAGAACAAGTTGCGCACGCTATTGACCGCATTTGGGGTTTTCTGGGGCGTCTTCATGCTCATTGTGCTGCTGGGTTTCGGGCGCGGCATGCAGCACGGGGTGATGAACGAATTCGGATCGGACGTACTGGATTTCATCATCGTATATCCCGGTGACACCAGTGTGGCCTACCACGGCATGGGGCTGGGGCGGCGCATCCAGCTGAACGAGCGCGATGTGGAAGCGATCACCCGGCAGATCAGGGGTATTCGCCTGGTTTCCGCCGAGCGCTCCCTGGGCGGCGGCACCATTACCTATGAGGGCAGGAACAGCAATGCCGACATTCGGGGTATTCCGGATGAGTATTTCAGGATCAAGGAGGACATACCCTTCAATTTCGGCCGCAGATTGGACCCATTGGATGTGAACGAAATCCGCAAGATCGCCGTGGTCGGCACCACGGTCGCAGAGCGGCTGTTTCCCCATGACATCAATCCAGTGGGGAAGGACATTCGCGTCAAAGACGTCGTCATGAAAGTTGCCGGCGTCTTCTACGACAAAAGCAACCAGGGACGGAACTCCGAGCGCGTATACATTCCACAAACCTCCTACCAGAAGATCTTTGGAGGCGGCAATCGCATTGACGCCATCTGGTTGCGCCCCGAACCGGGTACCGATGGATTCGAGCTGGAAAAGAAAGTAGTCGAATTGACCAAGCGCCGCCACGACGTGGCCCCCGATGACAAGCGCGGCGTCAATTCATTCAACATGGCGGGGCCCGCCAAAAACGTCAACGGACTCTTCATCGGTATCAACGTGTTTATCTGGTTCGTGGGCCTGGGAACCCTGACCGCGGGAATCGTCGGAATCAGCAATATCATGATCATTACCGTAAAAGAGCGAACACGTGAAATCGGAATACGCAAAGCGCTGGGCGCCACACCGTTCACCATTGTCAGCACGTTGCTCGTGGAGTCCACGTTGGTTACGGGCTTTGCAGGTTATGTGGGATTGGTCCTGGGCGTGGGGCTGCTGGAGCTGATTTCGTTCGGGTTGCACACTGCGGGTGCGAAGTTGCCGTACTTTTTGAACCCCGAGGTCAACTTCCAGATCGCGGTTACCGCAATCCTCCTGCTGGTGGGAGTGGGGATTATTGCGGGGCTGGCGCCGGCTTTGCGGGCGGCGAAAATCACGCCGACCGAAGCCATGCGCGCGCAATAGCGCCGGCACCCGCCATGCTCATCGATGTTGACAAATGGCAGGAGATTTTCAACACCCTCAGGCAGCACAAGCTGCGCACGGCGCTCACGGCCTTCGGCGTCTTCTGGGGTATCTTCATGCTCACGGTATTGTTGGGCGCCGGCCGAGGGTTGGAGAATGCCGTCGTTGACGGCTTCCCCCGTGTCCCCAGTTCCGTATTCATCTGGTCGCAGGGAGTGACGCAACTGGCCTTTCAGGGAATGCCGACGGGCCGGCAGATTCAGCTGCAGGCGGGTGATATCGAGGCGATCCGCAAGAACGTTGCCAGTGTCGGTATGATCAAAGGGCAGAACTACGTTGGCTTCTGGGGTGGCAGTCCTCCCTATACCGTATACAAATCCAAGAACGGGGCGTTTCCAGTGCAAGGCGGTTTCGCCGGCATAGAGGACATCGTCAGCATGCGTATCGTAGAAGGACGCTCGTTTGACGCACTGGACGAACGGCAGAAGCGTAAGGTGGCTGTGATCGGCGAGCGCGTAAGGAGCCAGCTGTTCCTCAAGGATGAAAGCGCGCTGCGCGCCGACCTCACCATCAACGGCATCAGCTTTCAGGTGATCGGGGTATTCCGCTCCTCCTCGAGAGGCAATCAGCAACAGGAAGAAGAGAAGATCTATCTGCCGAATGACACCTTGCGCTACGCCTTCAACCAGGTCGGCTGGGTGGGAAATCTGGTGGTGCTGCCGAAACCAGGGGTGTCGGCGCGCGTGGCCGAGGAAGACGTCAAGAAATATCTTGCCCAGCGCAAGCGGGTGAACCCGGATGACAAAGGTGTATTCGGCAGCTTCAACTTGCAGAACGAGTACGAAAAGGTTCAAGGCCTGTTCGCCGGGATGAAAGCGTTCAGCTGGGTAGTTGCCATCGGCACCATCCTGGCAGGCGCCATCGGTGTGGGTAACATCATGTTGATTGTCGTGAAGGAAAGGACGCGTGAGATCGGTTTGCGCAAGGCGTTGGGCGCCACGCCTGTCTCCATTGTGTCCATGATAATGCAGGAGTCTCTGTTCATCACGGCCGTGGCAGGTTACACGGGGCTGGTGGTCGGGGCACTCCTGCTCGAGGCCGTTGCGAAGATACTTGCTGCGGGAGGAGGCGATAGCGCGAATTTCTTCAGCCGCCCGGAGGTGGATTTCGCAACGGCAATGGTTGCGCTGGCGGTATTGACCATTGCAGGCGTGTTGGCGTCGCTGATGCCGGCGGCACGGGCCGCGGCAGTGAATCCGATCGTTGCGCTGCAGGAGGAGTAACTGCTGCAGGCAGTTTCCGCGTGCTTTACTTTCCGATGACAGGACAAGAAGGGACATGAAGCGGGTCATCAGGTTCTTCATACTGGGCGTGATCGTACTGGTGTTTATCGGCACTGTCGTCTTCCTGTACAGGAAGTCTCACCAGCCAACGGCGGTTTATCAGCTCGACAGCCCTGCAAGGATGACCATCGTCAGAAAGACGGTGGCGATTGGCAAGATCATTCCACGCCGCGAAATCGAGGTGAAAGCGCAGGTATCGGGCGTGGTCGACAAGCTGTTCGTGACGGCGGGCCAGACGGTGAAGAAGGGCGATATCATCGCGCGCATCGCCTTGCGCCCCAACATGCTGAACGTGAATTCGGCGGAAGCACAACTCGAGACGGCGAAGATCAATCTGCGCAACCAGGCCGTGGACCTCGAGCGGTACAAGAAGCTGGCCGCCCAGGCGGTGATATCGGAGTCGCAGTTCAATCAGTTTTCCATGAACTACAATGTGCAGAAAGAGGCGGTGGATTCGGCGGAGAACTCCCTGTTGCTGCTGAAAACCGGCGTCACCCGCAATTCCGACAAAATTTCCAACATGATTCCTGCGACCATCGACGGAATGGTGTTGGATGTACCGAACAAGGAAGGCGCGTTCATCGTCGAGACCAGCACGTTTCAATCGGGTACCAGCCTCGCCACGCTGGCCGATATGAACGATATGATCTTCGAAGGGTTGGTGGATGAATCGGAAGTCGGCAAACTGCGCTCTGGGATGGAGCTGGTGCTCAATGTCGGCGCCCTGGAGGGCAAGCCGTTTGCGGCAATCCTGGAATACATCTCTCCCAAAGGCGTGACCGATCAGGGCACGATCAAATTCACCATTCGTGCCGCGGTGAAGCTGAGGAAGGACCTGTTCCTGCGGTCCAACTACAGCGCCAATGCGGATATCGTTCTGGACAGGAAGGACAATGCCCTGGCCATCAACGAAGGCGATCTGATCATCGAGGACAATGCCACTTTTGTCGAGGTTGAATCCGCGCCCCAGACATTCGTCAAGCGCGAGATCAAAACCGGCGTGTCCGATGGCATCAACATCGAGGTCGTCTCGGGGTTGAGACCGGACGAGAAGATAAAGCGCCGCTAGCGCGCCGGGTAGCTTTCGGTGTAGCCGTTGCGGGTGTTGGTTACCTGCATCCGTCCATCGGTTTCAATGAGCACTTCGAGATCGTGGGTGCCATCGGGCGTGACGTCCTGATTCGCAATATATTGCTCGGGGCGGTTGAGTTGCGGGCTGCGCGTTGCGGCATGCTCCTGCCACAGAACGGGTTTGGGTTCAGCGTTGGCGAACGTTTCGAGCACAGCGCTATCCGCGCCCTTGCGCGCACCGTTCGCCATCAAAGCGACACGTGCAGCTGTGGCGGCGATGAGCGGTGGACTGTTGCTGTACTGCGAGCCATGGTGGGATACGAGGAGCAGATCGACATGCCCCAGCTCGTTCACGGGGCAGACGAGCGCCTTTTCCTTGTTCCAGGTCAGATCACCCAGGTCGAGGATCCGGGTCACGCCGTAGCGGGCCATGAATCCGAGGGAGCGGTCGTTCTCTTCGCCGCCCAGACCGGGTTGTTTGTCGGCCGTGTCACATTGCGCCGTTGGCCCGCCCGCGCCGGCAAGTGGTTTGGTGATCAATGCCCCGTCGCTGGCGACGAACGTGAGGACCAGGGAGCCGACAGCCAGGGTTTCGCCGGGCTTGACCGAGCGGCGCTTATGGCCCGAAGTCGCGGCGACATAGCGCTGGTAGCTGTTCTCCACAGGCCCGGGTGTTTCCCGGTTGGGACCGTGGTCGATGAAAGTACCCACGGGAATTTTCCCCAGGACGTCGATTACTCCCCCAACATGATCAGCATGGTAGTGGGTGATCAACACGTAGTCGATTCTGCGCAAGCCGAGCCGTGTGGCTGCTGCCACGATGCGATCGGCCGTCGGGGGGTGCGGGTCCTGGCCAGGCGTGGGTGCGCCGTTCGGTCCTGCCTGGGCGGGCGGCGAGTTGGTTCCCCATCCGGTATCGACCAACAAGGAGTGTCCAGTCGGGTCGACGAATAAAGAAGCGGCGCCGCCCTCGGCATCCACCATCACAATACGAAGCTGTTCATGCCCGGTCGTCCCTTTCCCCGTCGCGGACGCGGCTAATAACGGGATAGTTGCCCAGACGAAAGCGTATCGGAAAATGTTCATGGTCGAGTCTCCTTTGCCAGCCTCTGCGGTGGACCTCGTCGGGGCAGGGCGAAGCTGTAGATGATGTTGCCCGCTGCGATTGCTACATACTGCTCGCCGTTTACTGCATATGAAAACGGAGACGCGGCGATCAGGCCGTGACAGGCGACGCAAGCGGAATTGAACACTCGCTGCCCGGCAAGCGCCGCGGCGGAGTCGGCTTGGAAGGGGTTGGTCGGTATATCGGGGCTTTGCGCTTCGAGAGCCGTGGCCAAGAGCGCGAGCAGGCAAAGAGCTGCAGCGCATGGGCGCCCGGTTCCAATCTTGTTGTGCTGCATGCAATTGTCTGCGTAATCTGTGAGCCGTGGCGACATCATCTATGGACGTCGCCGACTTTGCATGCAAAATTCTGGGCGGCCACTTCGCAGTTCGGCGCACCGAAGTTGGCTGCCAGTTCACACAGGGAATAATCAGGGAAAATGCTCGTGCGGACGTGCCGCCAAGTGGCTCGTGCCGGCGTAAGCCACCATCGTCTGTACAGCCAACATCGCAATCAACAGAGCTTCGCCAAGGCCCCAGCGGCCGGAATCGGCCGCCGCGGAGAACGCCCACACCGCGACCGCGCCGCCACCGTTACCTGCCAGCCAGAACAGGCCTATCGCAGTGCCGGCGTGCTCGCGTCCAGCGTGATGGGCGACCGCCTCGATCAGGATCGGCAGTGGAGCGAAAATGAGGCCAAGCATCAGCCCGGTCACGCACAGCCACACCGTCGATGCGCCGGCGAACAGCACGGTGGTAGCGACCGTTACGATCAGAGTGATTCCCACGAGGATGGTAGGAATGGACAGGCCGCGGCGTACGACAGGCAACAACGCGATGCCGGCTATGCCGGACATCAGCATGAGAAGGGCGACAACACCGGCGGTCTGCGCATTCACGCCACGCTGGTGCAGTATCGACTCCATCCAGGTTTCGATGACATTGAAGTAGCCGTTTGCCAGGAAGATGAGGATCAAAATCGCCGGGAATGGCGCGCGACGCAGGGCCGTCCACGTCCACGCGGACCACGATGGCACCACCCCGGCGAGCGGTGCTGCGGGCAAGCAGGTGACGGGATCAGCTGGAACCGCCACGAAGGTCAACACCGCTACCGTGACGAGCACACCCGCGTCGAACTTCAGCGAGGATTGCAGAGCCGCAGCGCCGATAGCAGGTACCAGCAGGAAGGCCAGACCGATGCCTGCAAGTAGCGCCATGCTGCCGATTTCGGTCGCCCGGAGGCGCTCGTCCGCTGGAAACCAGACGTCGACCAGGCGCACGATCAGCGATAGCACCAACGGTTGCATCAAGGCGAACAGGATCTGTCCCGCAAGCAGCAACTCGTAGCGCGAGCCCAGTACGCGCAACAGTGCTGCTCCTGCCATCCCTGCCGCGATAATGCGCAAGGACGTGCGTACCTGGATGCGGTCGATCAATACGCCGCAGGGCACTCCCAGCATGACGAACACCACCGGGAAAACCAGCGACAGCAGGCCGATCTGGCCCTCCGACACACTGTAACGGCTCGCGGCCTCGCTGGTCAGGGGCGCAAAGCGCAGCCATTCGAATTGTGTCAGCGTCTGTAGCGCGGCGTAGATCCACAGCACGCAATAGCGTGTTGAAACCATGAAATTGTTATTCGTAGATAAAATGCCCAGGCGCATGCTCGAACTGAACGCAATTTGTCCGCCTGGCGGTTACAACCTGACTTGGAGAGGCGCTGCTGCCGAGGCAACGTCAGCGTACTATGTCGGGACTTTAGGCTCAAAACGGACTCGCCAGTGCCCCGACCCAGGCTCGATGCAGAACAGTTTGCCCCGAGCATCGCCCCGCAGATGTTCGTCCGGTTACTCGATTTGGCAGAAGAGCTGGGCGTTGCGCCCCGGCGCTTGTGTGCGGGACTGGGGTGCAGCGTTGAAGACTTGCGCCGTGGCGAACAAATCTCCCATCGTCAGGCGTGGCGCATGATCCGGCGTGCGTTGCGGTTGACCGGCCGCGCTGACCTGGGTCTAGCACTCGGAATCCGCGAGAACTTGAGCCATTTCGGTTTGCCGGGATTTGCGATGAGCGCCGCGCGTACGCTCGGTGCGGCTGTTGAGATCGCCATGCGCTATCAGAATCAAACCGGCGGTATTAGCAGCACGAGCATGGAGTACGGTGACGATTGTGTGGCCCTGGTCGTCGAATCCAACCTGCACGACGAGACCGTTTTGCCGTTTGTCATTGAGGAGTATTTCGCCAGCGCGGCCGCGATCGCGCGCCTGCTGGTTGGCGATCGCGTTCGCTTCCATACGCTCGAGCTGGCATATCCGGAGCCTGCGCATGCCGAGCGTTACCGGCAAATGTTCGAGTGCCCGGTGCATTTCGCCTGCGCGCGCAACCGCGCGCAGGTCGAGCACAGCTGGCTGAACGTGCCGATCGCAACGCATTGCGCGGTGATGGCTGTGCAACTGGGTGTGCTGCTGGAGCAGCGGGCCCAGGCAAAGGCGCTACCACCGAGTCCCACGGTGGCTGTCGAACAGTTGCTGTTACGGTCGGGCAACGCCAGGCTTTCAATTGATCAGGTTGCGGGCGCGCTGCAACTCAGCGTACGCACGTTACGCCGACGGCTGAGCGAGGACGGTTCTTCGTTTCGCGCGCTGTGCGAGCGCATTCGTGTGGAGACCGCGCGGCGCTTGCTAAGTGAGCAGGGTATGACGGTGGCGGCGGCGGCTGAGCGACTCGGCTTTAGCGACACGCGAGCCTTTCGCCGTGCCTTTAAGCGCTGGTTGGGACAGGTGCCAGGCAAAATGCGGCAGACAACAACTCAGCACCGGGCACCACGCACCTCCCGCAGGTCAACCGGCCCAACCAACAGAAACCGTACGCGCACGGTAGCAGGTGCCGGAACGTCTCCGCGCCGGGGATGAAGGCGCGGGGCTGGGTTATGCGCCGTCATTGCGTGGCAAGGGCTGCCGGCGCGGTCGAAGCCATTTGACGAGGCGCGGCTGTAGTCGGCCGCGATCCTAACATCGGATGAAAAAGGTGCGCCCAGGCCGCGCATGACTCGTGCGCTGTATCCTGGCAATAGCGGCCAAAACGGGTTGTGAGACATCACATTCCACGCGGGATCCGCGCCAAATTGCTCTCCGACGTCCCGTCTTGTGCGGACTTGGCCTTCTACCTATCTCGAAAGAGCGGATCTCCAACCGCCAGGTCCGGCGCAGGGTGCACCAAGTGCCGGGCGAACTACGACGCATCGCGCACCGAGGAATGACGCACGGCCATTTGGCCGCTCGCGACCCCTTCAGCCGGGGCCGACCGCGTGTTGGGATAGGTGTGCACTCCAGAGAGTTGAGAAGTGGACAATGTGCATGTTTCGTTCTTCTTTCGTCCCCGCATTGGCGGCGTTCGGTGCGACCGCGTTGCTCGGCGCCTGCGGCAAGAGCGGCGGCGCGGGCGTGCCGACTTCCGGTCCGGCACAGTCGAATAAGTTATCGCCCGACCTCAAGGCGATCTACGAGCGCAGCTGCAAGAATTGCCACTCTGTACCGGCTTCCGACGCGCCTCAGACGGCCGATGCACGGGCCTGGGCGCCGCGTATCACGCAGGGCGCTGACGCTCTGCTCGTTCACACTTTCAACGGCTACAAGCGCATGCCCCCGATGGGTGCATGCATGGATTGCGGCGAGGATCAGTACCGTGCACTGATCGAATACATGTCTGGCGCCAAACTCGATTAACGGTGCCGTGACAGCGCAGTCAATTGCTACCGCCGCATGAAATTCACACGTCGTGACTTGATCAAGGCCGGGGCTCTTGCGAGTGCCGCCGTCGCTCCTGGCGGGCTGCCCGGTCTGGGGGCCGCGGGGCGCGAGCGCACCGTCGTCTGGCATAACTGGTCAGGCGCTCAGAGCTGCGTCCCGGCGGGTCGCTTCGCGGTCGCGAGCGAAGACGAATTGGCTGCACTCGTACGCAGCGTGCAAGGCGCGATCCGCCCGGTCGGCTCCGGTCACTCGTTCAGCGCGCTCGTGCCGACTGACGGCAGTCTGGTGTCGCTCGCCAAAATGAGCGGACTGATCAGCCACGATGAGGCGAGCTTACAGGCGGAATTCTGGGCCGGTACGCCGATGTCTCGAATGGGCGATGCGCTGAAGCAGATCGGCCAAGCACTGCCGAACATGGCCGATATCGACGACCAGACTCTGGGCGGCGCGGTTTCCACGTCCACCCATGGGACTGGGGCGAGGTACGGCTCGTATTCGAGCACCGTGGTGGGGTTGCGCGTCGTCATCGCGAACGGCGAGATCCTCGATTGCGACGCGCACAACCATCCGGACATATTCAACGCTGCACGCGTCTCTCTCGGCGCGCTAGGTGTGATCACTCGTTTGCGTCTCCAGAACCGCAAGGCGTTCCGTCTGCACAGCAGGAACTGGATTCAGAACACCGAAGAACTGCTGGACGACATGCCGCGTCTGATACGCGAGAACGATCACTTCGAGATCAATCCGATACTACACAGCGACGTGTCAGTTGCCAGCGCACTGAATGAGACCGACGAAAAGCGGACGATCCCTAAGGAGGGTGGCGGCGATATAAAGAAGGTCGATCTGTTGCACAGCATGCATTCGAGATTCGGCGAGTCACCGCGCGTCGAGGCCGCGTTGCTCAACTTCACCGCGCGACATCTCGTCAGTTTTCCCGATGCACTCGATGACTCATACAAGATGTTCGCGAACGTCCGTGACGTGCGCTTCAACGAGATGGAATACGAGATTCCCGCCGAAGCCGGGCCTGCCTGCGTGCGTGAGATTGTCAAGACAGTCCGCGAGCAGAAGCTCGATAGCTTCATTCCGCTCGAATATCGCTATGTGAAGAGCGACAACATTCCGCTGTCGATGTTCCAGGGCCGCGACACCTGCGCGATCTCCGTGCACCAGTACTACGAGATGGACTACCACAAGTTCTTCGGGCAGATCGAGCCGATTTTCTGGAAGTACGACGGTCGCCCGCACTGGGGCAAGTTACACACGCTCAATGCTCACCTGCTGCAGCAGCGCTATCCATTGTGGAAAGACTTTCTCGCTGTGCGTGAGGCGCTCGATCCCGGTGGGAAATTCCTGAACGCACACCTGCGCTCAGTATTCGGGATCAGCGGATGAGCTCGTCCGCCATCATCCGACTCACCTGTCACTGCCTGCTGGGGATCGCAGAAATATCCGCTGCGCAAACCGTCGGCGCTGAGACGGACCCTGTCACTGGCACGGATGCGACTCCCCCTACTGATAGCGGCGAAATCGCCGCGATCGTCGTCACATCCCAGCGCCGCACCCAGGGGGCGCAGGACGTGCCGATTGCCGAGCAGGTGCTCACTAGCCTGCAGATCCGGAAGCTGACAGCCACCGATCTGTCGACAATGAATGGCTACATCCCTGGCCTCAACGTCGACGGCTCGCAGGCCACCCAGCCCGTCTACACGCTGCGCGGTATCAAGAGCGGCAGCGACTTCGGCATCGGGACCGATTCGCCGGTAGGTATCTACGAAGACGGGGTCTACGCGGGCAAGACGGGCGGTGCGCTGCTGCTGTTCAACGACGTGCAGCGTGTTGAGGTTCTCAAGGGACCGCAGGGCACCCTTTTCGGTCGAAATAGCGCCGCCGGGGCGATCTTTGTGGCGACCAACGACCCGATAAATGCGTGGGCGGCGGACGCGCTGGCGCGCTTCGGCAACTTCGGGACGCGCTATTACAAGGCCATGGTGAACGCGCCGCTCGGAGAAGACGTGGCGGCGCGTGTGACGTTCGTTGACAATCACAACAACGGCTGGTTGCGCGACAGCGCCACGGGTCTGCGCTACGAGCGCGACGGCGACTGGGGCATGCGAGCCCAGCTGCGCTGGAATGCCCCGAGCGATACGCGCGTGCGCCTCATCTGGGAGCACGAGCAGCTCCGTCAGCCGGCCCGGCCAGCCATCGGGATCGTGCCACTGCCGCCCTCACCCGGAGTGCCACCGGTCCCGTCCGACGCGAGCACCTGGATCAGTCCGTTCACGGCGCCGGTACAGAACGACCCTGTCAACCCAGTTGAGACGCGCAGCTTCGACGGCGTCACGGTACGAGTCGAGCATGCGCTCAGTTTCGCGGACATCATCTCCATCAGCGCATACCGTCATTTCAACACGGTCAATCGCGAGGACGGCGATGGTACCAACCGCCCAAATCTGTACGTCGACGACGACAACTACGAGCAAAACAAGAGCTTCTCGCAGGAGCTTACCCTGGCGCACAAGAACGAGTTCGCCGACTGGGTTGCCGGCGCCAGCTACTACTACGACAACGCGCGCCAGACGAGCCAGATAAATCTGATCACGGACAGTATCGACACGATTCTGAACGACACCGGCCAAGCGCCCGGCGGGCTCTACGGACCTTTGAGCCAGTTGTTGGCCGCCAACGGCATCCCGCTCCCACTGTTAGCAGCCCCGTGGCAGGAAGACATGATCAACCACGGAATTTCCCGAGCCTACGCGCTATTCGGCGACGTCATCTGGCACGTCGCGCCCCGTTGGAATCTCACGACCGGCGTGCGCTTTACACACGATGAAAAGGAATTCACCTGGTATAACCCGACGCGTACGGCGCCACAGCTGGATGGGACCCTTGCCCAGCTGCAGCAGGCCGGTTTTTTCAACACCCGGGGCGTGCCGCCTGTCCAAACATTCCAACAGAACCTGGAGTTCAACACTCCGATCTCGACGGGTGAGCCGCTGGTCACGAGTAACAGCTGGAGCGACACGAGCCCACGCGTCGTGCTCGACTACAAGCCAATGCCGGCGCTGATGTTATATATTTCCGCCGCACGCGGCTATCAGGCGGGCGGCTACAGCAGCCAGATACCCGGGGCGAAGTACGAGCCGGAAAAGGTGCGCAACTACGAGCTCGGCATAAAGAGCGAGCATTTGGACCACAACCTTGTACTGAACGCATCCGTCTATTACTACATCTTCTCGAAGCTGCAAAACCTGCTGCTGGTCTCAAACGGCAATGGCGCACTTCCCGCCTACGAGGTCACCGTCAGCGACCAACGGGCCAAGGGCTTCGATTTAGAGTCTCATTGGCGCCTAACCGAGCGGCTGCGGCTGAACCTGGTCGCCGCTTACATCGACTCCACATTCAAGGACGGCGTCGCACTCGACGGCGCCAATCTGGGCGGTCAGCCTACCGGCGAGCCCTTGTGGTCGCTCGCAGGCGGCTTCGAGTTCCTGTGGCGGGACGTGGCGAGCGGGGATGTCGACTTCACACTGCAGGACGCCTATCGGGGCGCGGGGCGTTGCAATTCAAACTCTCAATCCCAGGGAAGCTGCATCCCGATTCCGACCTTCCGCACCGACGTGGCACAGAATCGTACCGATGCGCGCCTGACCTGGACAGGGCGCGCTCACTTGCCGGTCTCGGTTGCCATGTACGGCAACGATGTCTTTGATAAGCGCTACGCGTCCCCTGTCAACCTGCTCAGCGCGACGGCACTCGGCACGCCGTTCACCAACGTCAGTCCGCCGCGCTTCTGGGGTGTTGAGGTCGGCGTAAATTTTTGATGGACCTATGGGAAGTAAAATGAAAATAGAATGGGCGCGTTACATCCCCGAAACCTCGCGGGACGAGATGACCGCCGAGGCTCTGGCACTGGCCTTCGACGCGAGCACTGATCTTGGCAAACGAGCCGTGATCGATGCGATCGTGGCTACCATGAATTCGATTGGGAATCCCCTGGAGAGGATCTGGATAGAAGATGCCAATGGTAAGAGGCGCACTTACAAAGTAGAGGAGGCGCTGGCACTTCTGGGCAACCAGGCAAATTTTCGCTACCTTTGGGCCATCCCTGAGAGCGAGCGTCGCAACAGCAAGTCCAGGTGGCTGACAGCAGTGACCATAGACAATATCGCGGTAAACAGCGCTACATTGTTTTTCGCGTTACCGCGAGGCTCGGCGAAAGAGTTCGTGCCGCATGTAACGCTGCTCAGGTTGCTCGCACAGGCAGATGTCGTTCCGCAGTATGGCTTTGGATATATGCGTGAGTATGGTAGTCCTGACTACCCCGCTGTTGGTTATGCATACAAGAGCGGAATAAGAGCGATTGAGCCGGCGGACTGGGTTCGACTATCTGCCTTGAGCAATGATCGAGCGGGCGTTGCGGCGGAGCATCCAGATCGATATCGACACGCGCGCAGATTGATCCTCGATGTGTTTCCGATGAATGTCCTGTCCGATGTTCACCTGCAGCAGAAACTCGGAGACGCGTCGTTCAAGGACTGGATTCTTCAGAAAACCGGACTGGACAGTTTGACGCGGATCGGACCACGGTGCTCCGCCTGGTTTGTGCCAGCCACACGGACCGCTTCCGTAGCGGCACAACTGAAGGATTTCGGCCTGACAATCGCGACCGTTCCACGGCGAGTGCATTGACGGATCAGGGCAACCATTCCCAGCCGTTCTCATCCATTTGATCGACCCCGGTGGCCGGCATCGCCACCGGGATTGACGCTGCCATGCTCAGCTCTTCCCGAATGGCCTCTAACTGTTTGCATAGCCCCAGCTCGATGCAACCCAGCTCCGACTCGATCGCACAACCGAACGGCTCCAGCTGCGGATCGACCAATACCTGCACCACGACCTGAGGATGTTCCCGCTGCCATCGCGCGAGCATCGCTCGTGTCGCCTTCACGGCGCTCTGGCTCACGTTGACCCGCAACTGCCGCTCTGTTTTGATCGCATCCATTGCATCGGCCAACAGCGCAGTGACCACGGTGGCCGGACCCAGCGTGGAGGCCATGCGCTCGACGCTGGCCAGCGCCATACTGACGATTTGCTGCCCCGAGGCGTCCACAAACTCACGTGCCTTCAGCTGTGCCTCCAGCGCCTGCCGGACCGTCTCGGCCTGTGCCCTGGCAAAGCCGGCTGCGTGGCCGTCCATGTAGGCACGCCGTTGCAGACTCTGCGCTTGCTGCTGTAAAGAGCTCAGAATGCAGGTTGCGTCGGTCAGAATTCGAGTCAGCCCTGCGATGTCGAACCATTCCCGGGGAAGTTGCTGATGGGTTTGGCTCACTTCACGCGCTCGCAGTGGCAAGCCATTCGATGCCGTCGAGAACGTCGGCGGCGCTTTGGAAGCGGTCGTTCGGATTCTTCTCCAGCAGCCCGTCGATGAGCGGCTGCAGCGCCGCGGCCGACTGCGGCAGCCTCGGAATTGGAGCGTTGAGATGGGCCTCCAGCATTGTGGTGACGCTGGTGCTCTTGAAGGGCACGGTTCCCGTCAACATGTGGTAGAAAACGATGCCTGCGCTGTACAGGTCGCTGCGAAGATCCACTGTCCGGTGACGGATCGATTCGGGGCTGACGTAATTGAGGTCGCTCACCAGCGACCGGGTGGACGTGAGGCGCGGATTGTCGCAGAGGTCCCGCTCGATTCCGAAGTCGGTCAGAACCAGCGTGCCGTGCTCGCGAAACAACAAGTTGGTCGGCTTGATGTCCCGATGCGCAATACCGCGCCCATGTACGGCCTTCAGGCCCCGCATGATCTGAACGAGATAGCCGACCGCATCCTGCGTCGAAAAGCCGCGTCTGATCTTTTCACTGAGGTCGCCGCCGGCGCAGTATTCCATGGCGATGAAGGCGCAGTTCTCCACGAATCCCCTTTTGAGGACTCTGACGACGTTAGCATCCTCCAGCACCGACAGAATCCCGTACTCGTGCTTGAAGCGCCTGAGAATGCCGGGATCCGCATCTCCCATTACGCGCACGATTTTGAGGGCGACCGTCCGCTCATTGCTCTCATCCGTTGCCAAGCTCAGCCACCCGCGGTTCATCGTCGCGATCGGCCGCACGATGCGAAAACCCGGAACCTGCAGCTCATCGACCTCAGCGGACGCGGTGGGCCAAGAGCCGGAAGGAGGGTCCTCAGGCGGCGTGGAACGCGAGTCTGGATCCGAACCACGCAACACGCGATCCAGGCACTCGGCGAATCGACGTGGCGACAGATCGTTCTTGTTCAGCACGGCGGCCGCACCGACACGCTCCGCCTCCGTCCGCAGACTTTCAGTCAGGTCACCGGAAATCAGCACGATGGCGGGCACGGCAGGGTTCCTCCTCATCGCACGCAGCCATTCGATACCTTGTTCATGGGGGTTGTGCAGACGGTGCTCCAGCACGACGAGATCGAATCCCGCCCAATCGTAGGTCTCGTCCGGGCAGCCACGCGCCCACAGATAGCTGACGATCTGCAGATTTGGCCAGAACCGCCCGGCACAGAACCGCAGAAAATCCCGCAGCTCGCCGCTGGGGTCGATCACCAGCGCCTTGCTGAGTGAGGGGTAGGTTGCCATGGTATTTGCCCCGGCTTTTTGGGCTGTGCTTGCGGATCGCGGCAGCAGGTCGAGCATCAGATGGCAGCCGCAGGCCGAACGAGGTCGGCTGCCAGGCCATTGAACATCGCCCGTTGTATGGGCTTGACGAGATAATTGTCGAAGCCGGCGAGCAGGCCCATTACCCGGTCCGCCGGCGACGAACTGCTCGTCAGCATGACCACGACCGCCTCCCGCTGCAGGGGATGCTTCTTGATTCGCCCGCAGATCTCATAGGCATCCTCATCCGGCAGGGTGCCGTCGAGGAAAATGATCGAGTAGCGGTGCGCGTCGATCAGCTCGAGCGCTCGCTCACCGGTCTCGGCAAAATCCACGCGGGAGGCGATCGAAGACAGTGCTCCTCGCATCTGCACTCTTACGGGCAGGCTGTCATCAACTACCAGTGCGTTGACCTCGGGTGCCCGCTGCGGCCAAGAACTCTCATCCGACTCAGCGTGGGTCACGGCCACCGAGGCGGCGAGCACTGTCGTCGTTTCCAGGGTCGTGTCGATTTCGTGCTGAGTCAGGGCCACGATTCCATCCAGGATCGACGCAGCCGGCCGGAATCCGTGAACTTCTGCAACCGCCTGATCCAAGACGGCGAACAGGCGGGTGGTCAGGATCGGCCGCTGCAACACATAGGGATCGGGACACGGCAGGTCCGTCAGACTGCGGCCTACGAAGATCGGCGAAAAACTCGCGCGATGCGCGTTGGCACGGCGAAATCTGTCCCAGGAGTGCATGGCGCTCGGCCTGTCCGCGTCGACCATGATCAGGTGCGGACAGCCGCCGCCGTTCTTGTCGAAAGGCTTGAATGCCGGCTGGCGGCTGTCTGCCATGCCGACCACGCGACGCAGGACGCGCCGTTCGGATCTTTCGAAGCCGATGACGCCAATGGTGTACGTTGCAATTTCGTTATTCATTTATTCTCTTCCCTGGTGGCCGCGCGACCAGCATTCCCCGTTGCCTGGCGAAACCAACCTGTTGGTGTGCAACAGCTTGCCCACGGACTCTCTCGCTTACAACTGTCGGTGATCGCATACACTGTATGCACCGCTATCGCCGGGGCACTTCCGAGTTCCGGGTCTGGAAGCCGCGCTGCCTGCAGCGGCAACTACTTCACGAAGCGCGTCGGTGCTACGACATACCGAATGTGCCGACATGCCAGTCGGAACATCGGTATGCCGTAGCAACGGCGCGGGTGTGATAGCGCGACAACAACAGGCGTTGACGACACCACCTCTTAGACCGAAGTCTCGATCAAACATCGAGTGAGCCGTCACTGTTCTTTCACAAATCGCGCTCATGCTGCAACGCCGCGCGTCACGTATGCTCGGTGAAGAACCGTCCGCAGGAGATCTTCCATTATGGCCGCACTGTTACGCTGGGCGTGCTCGCGCGATTTTGATCACATGCAATCACGACATAAATGGGCCTGCCTTGCCTCGAGCCTCCTCATGCTGGCCGTCGATGTGCAGGCGGCTGGCGCCGACGCGATTCGCCTGAATGAGATTCAGGTCATCGGGACGCACAACAGCTATCACGCCGGGCTTGCACCCGGCGTGGCGCAGTTGCTGAAAGGCCAGCGGCCGGATGCCACGGTCGGCCTGGAATACCGGCATGCGGCGCTCGACGAGCAGCTCTCAGCCGGTATCCGCCAAGTTGAAATCGACATTTACTCGGACAGCCAGGGCGGTCGTTTTGCCCATCCGAAGAGCGTTGAGTGGGTCCGTGCCGCCGGGCTTCCCGCGGATGAGCCTTGGGACTCGCCCGCAACCATGGCAAAGCCGGGCTTCAAGGTGCTTCATACCCAGGACATCGACTATCGCAGTACCTGCCAGCCCTTCACCGCCTGCCTCGGCGTCATCCGCCGTTGGTCGCAGTCCCATCCCAGACATTCACCCATCTTCATTCTGATCGAAACCAAGACGGACCGGCCGCAGTCGGACAGGGAGTTCACCGAGCCTGAACCCTTTACGGCGCAGACCTTCGATGCGCTGGATGCGGAAATCCGCTCGGTCTTTGCGCAGGATGCGATGATCGTTCCGGATCAGGTGCGGGGGAAGTTGCCCACTTTGCAGGACGCGATTCGCGCCAAGCAATGGCCAACGCTGCGCCAGGCCCGGGGCAAAGTGTTGTTTCTGATGGATCAGCAGCGGATGGGGCCGGTGTATCTGGAAGGCCACCCCGCACTGCGCGGCCGCATCCTGTTCATCAATGGCCGCCCCGGCGATCCAGATGCCGCCTTCGTCGAGCAAAATGAGAACGATGTTGCGGCGATCGATGCGCTCGTTCGCGACGGTTATCTGGTCCGCGCCCGCACGGATTGGGACACCCGGCAAGCCCGTAGCAACGATACCAGCCGCCGCGATGCCTTGCTGGCGAGCGGCGCCCAACTCCTCAGTACGGATTACCCGGCGTCGGAGCCCGCAAGTTGGACGAACTACAGCGTTGGTTTCCCGGAGAACCTGCCAGCGCGATGCAATCCAGTGCTCGCTCCCCACAATTGCCGCAGTGACTTGCTCGACCCCTACCGCCCGACGCACCGATAACCAAAGCAAAACTATTGTATGAAGAAGGCTGCGGCCGCGTTGTCCGCGCCTGCTGTTCGCGCACACTTGCGAGCAGAGGGGGCAGATTCATGCGCAGCAAGTTGTTCGTACCCGGCTCGCGCCCCGAGCTCTTTGCGAAAGCGCTCGCCAGTGACGCGGACGCGATCTCTTTTGACGTAGAGGACTCGGTCCCGGAGGATGCCAAGGTCCGGGCCCGTGAGCACATCGCGGATTTCCTGCGTTCGGACGCCTCCAGGGAATCGTTGAGGGCCAAAATCATTATAGTGCGGGTCAACGCAGTGGGCTCGCGGCAATTCGAGGGGGATCTCATGGCATTCACGTGTCCGCAGGTCGCGCTGCTGAACCTGCCGAAGGCTCAGAATGCGGCCGACATACAGGAGGCTGCGGCAGCCCTCGACCGCGCTGAACGCCGCAACGGCCTCGACCAGCCGCTGCGTCTGCTCGTCAACATCGAAACACCTCGGGCCGTACGCCTCGCGTGTGAGCTTGCTGACGCGCACCCTCGAGTGGCCGGTCTGCAACTCGGGCTCACCGATTTGTTCGAATCGCTGCGGATCGATCGGCAGGATACGCATAACGTGCATGCCGGAATGTTCGCCGTGCGCCTGGCAAGCGGCGAGGGCGCGCGTTTTGCCTATGACAGTGCATTCCCTGATGTGGGCGATGAAGAAGGGTTTCGCCGCGAAGCGGAACTGGCGCGGCGGATGGGCTATATCGGCAAGAGCTGTGTGCATCCGAGGCAGGTGGCCATCGCCAACGAGATTTTCCGGGTCGACGAGCTGCAGCTCGAGTCCGCACGGCGCATCGTAGCGGCGGCGCAAGATGCGGCCGTCCAAGGCAGAGGCGCCTTTTTACTCGATGGGCGCATGATCGATCTGCCAGTCATCAAACGGGCCGAGGCCCTGTTGGCCGAAGTGAACGAAGCGCCCCGTCGCTCCTGATGAGTACCCTGCAGGGAGCACGCGGACTACTCATCGCGCTGCTTTCGATGCTGGCGTGCGGTGTCGCTCCTGCGTCCACTGTTGGCAATGTCTCCTCGGTCCGCACGACGCAGTTGCCTCCGATTCCCCACGAGGGTCGGCTGATTGGGCTCGCTGCCGTCGACGGCAGGCCCGTGGCGATCCAATCTGAGGGTGCTTGGATTCTCAAGACGGACCGCAGCGGCTGGAGCCCATCGGATTGGCGCCAACCCGCCGCCAACCCACCGATCCGCGGTGTCATCAGCGACGGCCTGCGAGCATTTGTTCTGCTGGGCGGCGAGCGCCAGAACGGGGTTATTCGAGTTGCGCGTCTGGGGCTCGATGGGGATGCGCTGACACTGATCGCGCTGCCGCCGCTGCCCGTCACTCTCGTTGCCGCGCATGGCGCCACGCAGGGCGCCGCGCTCTACCTTGCGGGTGTCGCTCCAGACGGCGTACCGCGGCTGCTCGAGCTTTCCTCATCCGGCGGCCGAGAAATTTGGACCCCGCATGCCGGTTGGTCCGGCGGGGACCGGCCCACTTCGCTCACCATGCAGAACTCGGCTGTCTATCTCACGGTGCATGGCAGTGAGCGTACGGATGATCGCCTGCTGCGCTGGTCGGCCGATTCGGGTTGGCGGGCAAGGGCTGTCGCGCCCGGACCGATCGTGATGGGGTCAAGTCGTGCGATCGGACAGGCGCACGTGCTCTATCTCGTTCGTGACGCCAATGGTGCTGCGAGCCTGATGACCTATCACACAATCTCCGACGCCTGGGCACAACTTCCCTACCGCGGCATTGGCGACATCATCGGCACTGTGGCGTGGGGAAATGGCGTTCTGTTGGCACGTCAGTCAGACGGCCGTCTGGATTTCGAAACAGCCGAGCTCAAATCCGGCCGCCGTCAGCTGAGCAGTCTCGACTGGACCATTGTCATCCTTTATCTGGTTGCGATGCTGGGCGTGGGTTTCTATTTCTACCTGCGCGCAAAACGAGGCTCTACCGCGGATTTCTTCGTCGGCAGTCGCGCCATCCCGTTCTGGGCAGCGGGTGTCAGTCTCTATGCGGCTAATGTCAGCTCCATCAGCTACCTGGCGACTCCCGCCAAGGCCTTTGAGACGGATTGGCAATACATGACCGGCAAGTTGGCCACCGTGCTCGGACTCATGTTCGTCGCCGTCTGGGTCGTGCCGGCGCTGCGGCGGCTCAATCTGGTATCCGCCTTCAGCTATCTGGAGATGCGCTTCAATCCAGCCATCCGTATGCTCGCCAGCGCCCTGTGCATAGCGATGAACGTAGGCGGCCGCATGAGTGTGGTGTTGTTTCTGCCGGCGCTTGCTATTGCCACCATCACGGGAGTTGATGTGGTATGGACCATCCTGATCATGGGAGTGTGTACTATCGTCTACACGGCAGTGGGTGGTATGCGGGCCGTGGTCTGGACGGACTTCATCCAGGTGTTGGTGCTGATGGGCGGCGCGTTATTCGCCATCGGCTTCGTCATTCACTCACTCGGCGGTGCGGCCATTTACAAGAGCGCGATAGCCTACGACAAGACGAGGCTGCTCAATTTCAGCTTCGACCTGACACAGCCAACGGTCTGGGGCTTCATTCTCCTGATTCTGTGCGACACGGTCCTGACCTTCCCCAAAGATCAGGTACTGATGCAGCGGACGCTCGCAACCTCGTCAGACAAGAACGCCGGCCGCTCGGTCTGGTTATTCGCGGCGGTGCTGCTGCCGGGCGGACTCATTTTCTACGTAATCGGTACGGTGCTGTTCGCGTATTACAGGGCGCATCCCGAGCGAATGGACCCGCTGCTGCCCATCGATGCGACCTTTCCCTCGTTCATTGCGACGGAGCTGCCTCCCGGCGTGACCGGACTCATCGTCGTCGGTATTTTCGCGGCCGCGATGGGCTCACTTTCCGGTACCATCAACAGCGTAGCGACGCTGCTATCGGTCGATTTCTACGAGAAGCTCGCAAGAAATCCGACGCAGCGAAAGAGCGTGCGTTTCGCGGAGTGGATGAGCGTGGTGATCGGTCTCGTTGGTATCGGCTTGGCTCTAGTTCTGTCTTTCCGTGATATTCACTCCCTGCTTGACCTGACTATCGAGCTCGCGGGACTCCTGGGCGGTGGTTTTGCGGGAGCCTATACGCTCGGGATGTTCACGCAGCGGGCCAACTCCGCGGGTGTAGCGATCGGCATGGCGACCGCCGTTGTCGTGACTCTGCTCGCGTGGTCGATGAAACTCTTGCATCCATACTTCTACCTCGCCGTTTCGATCCTGGTCTGTATCCTGGTCGGGTATGTCGCGAGCCTGCTGTTTCCAGCACCGCGGCAGTCGCTCGAGGGTCTGACGTTGCGTATCGGCAGGGACCGCGGGACTTTGAGAGCGGAGGAGGGCCGGCAATAGATACCCAGTTTCTGAAGACCTTCGTCACGGTGGCCGACCAAGGCTCCATGGCTGCGGCTGCGCGGGTGTTGAGCATCACTGCCGCCGCGATAGCACAGCAGATACATACGTTGGAGCGCGAATTAGGTGTGCCACTCATCGTGCGTGTGGGCCGCACGGTACGCATGACGGAGGAAGGCGCACGCATCCTGGAGCGGGCTCGCGGTCTCGTTCGTGATTTCGCCGACCTGCGCAGCGTTGCTAACGACAGCACGATTGCGGGGGAATTGCGCCTGGGTGCATGCACGACGGCGCTTGCGGGGATACTGCCGGAGATCCTCGCGCGGATGGTTGGCAAGTTTCCGCATATCAACGTGTACATCCGCCCGGGTTACTCCGCGCAGCTCTACGCTGCAGTGGAGAGCGGAGAGCTCGACGCGGCATTCGTTCTGCAGGCGCCTTTCGTGCTGCCTAAGACCTGTGACTGGCAGCTATTGCGTGAGGAGCCCTTGATCGTGCTCGCTCCGAAGCAGCTCGGCCATCGCGATCCGCATGACCTGCTGGCGAACGAGCCGCTGATCCGCTACGACCGAAATCAATGGGGTGGACGTCAGGCAGATGATTATCTGCGCAAAGTGGGCATTACCCCGCGCGAGCGCTTCGAGCTCAATGCGCTCAATGCAATTGCGGTCATGGTCGATCGGGGGCTGGGCGTTTCGTTGGTCCCGGATTGGGCGCCGCCATGGCCGGAAGGCTTGCAACTCGCCCGATTGCCGGTTCCCGAGGCGTCCGTGCCCCGGTGTATCGGCGTCATCTGGTCGCGCGCCAGCGTGCGCATGCGGCTTGTCACCGTACTGTTGAAAGAAAGCACGGGAGCGAGTGAACCAACAAAAGCTCACGTCTGAACATAGTTGCGACGGGTTCTATTCTGTACGCCGAGTTCATACGCTCCTCGCACAGTGCTAAGAGGGGGGCAATATGAAACAATTACCGTGCTCGACGTTTGGGTTGATAGTGCTAGGCGCCACGTGTACGTGTGTGTACGCAGACGAAGAAGAGCGCGAGCAGACGGTCATCGTTACGGGCACCCGTTCCGTGAAGGCCGTCGATAAGATACCGGGCGCCATTACGGTGGTCACTCCGGCTGAAGTTCAACGGGAGCTGTCACTCACCGAAGACGCTACCGCAATACTTGCGCGCTCCGTGCCGGGTTATTCCGAATCTTCCCAGGCACTGAACACCATTGGCGAAACACTGCGTGGACGTGTGCCGCTGCGTTTGTTCGACGGCATTCCGCAAAGCACGCCTCTGCGCGATGGAAGCCGCAGCGGCACTTTCACCGACATGGATACTGTCGCTCGCGTTGAGGTGATCAACGGTCCGTCTGCGGCGGAAGGCATTGGCGCCGCCGGCGGCATCATCAACTACATCTCCAAGCAGGCCACGGAGCCCGGTACGCAAGTTGGCATCACGACGCGCGTTGGCTCGCAATTTAACAGTGACAGCGAGGTGTGGAAGGTCGGTGCGAACCTCACTCACAAGCAGGAGGCGTTCGACCTGGTGCTCGCGGGCGCATTTGTCGATCGCGGAATTACTTATGACGGCGATGGGCGCCGAATCGGTCTGAGCGCCTCCAGTTCCGTTGCGGATTCCGAGCAGAAGAATGTATTCCTGAAGGTGGGCACTGATTTTGGCGCCGACAACGCGCAGCGCCTGCAGTTTTCGGGAAGCTGGTTCAAGTTGAGCAGCAAGGGCAACTACCACTGGGTCGAAGGCAGCCGCGCGCTGGGTATTTCGGATACGGCCGAACGCGGGGCGCCGCTCGGCACGGGCGGGGTCTCGATCGCCGGCACGGAGTTCAACGATTTCCAGCAGTACGTGCTCACGTATCGGCATGAGGCCCTATTCGGCGGCAGCTTTGCGGCCGACGTCTATTACGCGCATCAGGCCATGCGTTTTCCGGGGGACAACAGCATAGATCGTCAGGATCCCCTCATTGCACCGATCGGTGATCTCGTGGATCTGTCCGAGATCCTGTCGAAGAAGAAGGGTGTACGCACCTCCTGGACCCGGCCGGATGTGTTTGGCCTCACTGGACTCGAGCTGCACGTCGGTGTGGATGCCGTCCGGGATGAGACTCAGCAGCGTCTCGCGCTCACGAATCGCATCTGGGTGCCGCCGATGGACTACAAGAGCCTGGGGCCGTTTGCGCAGCTCTCATACGATATCGGGCCGGTGACATTCAGCGGCGGACTGCGGCACGAGGACGGCAAGGTCACCGTGGATGATTACACCACTACGTGGTACCGGAACCGGGAGTTCGTTCAGGGCGGGACTTTGAAGTACAAGGACAATCTCCGCAACGGAGGTGTCATCTGGCGTATCGACCACGAATGGTCGGTATTCGGGTCGTACAGTGAGGGTTTCACTCTGCCCAACATCGGCATTCCATTGCGTAACATCAACGTTCCGGGTCAGTCGGTCGAGGGTCTGGTGGACCTGAAGGCGATTGTGTTCGACAACAAGGAAGGCGGCTTCAACTGGCGCGGGCAGCGGGCAAGCATCGGCGCCTCGTACTATGAGTCGAAATCAGACCTGGGTTCCTCGCTGAGCGTCGACCCGGTGACAAAAGACTATGTGCTCAACCGCGCTCCGATAAAGATCAACGGTGTGGATTTCTCAGCGGAGTACCGGCTCACGCCCGATTGGAAATTCACCGCTCTGTACGCACACGTGAAAGGTAAGACGACGTCGTCCGGAAATCCGAGCGGCCCGCTGAACGTCACGCTCGGGGTGGCTAACATCAGCCCGGATAAGGTCAGCGGATCTGTGGAGTGGCGCTTCCTGCCGAACGGCTCGGTGGTTCTCGGTGCTACTTCTCTCTTGGGGCGGGTCATCAACGAAGGCACGAGCGCCCAGGAGCGTACGCACGGCTATACGCTGTACGATTTGTCGGTGAACTACGATCTGCAGAAGTTCGGTGCGCTCTCGCTTGGCATCGAGAATCTGACGAACAAGTTCTATTTCCTGTCCTCCTCGCAGATCGATCTGTATCGCAACTACTTCGCCGGCCGTGGACGGTCGGTGTCACTGACGTATCGATATGAGTTCTGAGGTGCGCATGACGACTGACTACAAGTTCTCCCATGCGTTGACAGGCCCGTATCTTCCGCATCCGGGCAAAGTGCCGGGCTGGCCTTTTACAGCCATCGGTCACTGGATGATCGATGTCAACGGGGCCGCCGAGAATTGGATACAAGGGCTGCGCGAATGGCGCCAGGAGCACTTGATCCGCATCGGCTTTGACGATTCGGTCTATCGGCGCCCGGAGCTGCAATGGGCACAGCGCAATTTCGTCCACGCCTTGGCTGTGGTGGAGGACCGCTATTTCTACGACGCGACCGCGTCCCGCTATACGGTGGATCGGTATCTCGATGATCTCGAAAACCGCTTCGGCGGTATCGATAGCGTGCTCATCTGGTATGTGTATCCCAACATTGGCGTGGACGACCGCAATCAATTTGATTTGATACACGACCTCCCCGGCGGCCTCGAAGGGTTGCGGGGTGTGGTGTCGGACTTCCACCGACGCGGAGTCAAAGTCTTTCTGCCCACGACGCCGTGGGACAATGGTACGAGAGTAGCCGACCGGCCTCATTGGCAGATCATGGCAGAGCTGGTCAAAGCGGTCGGTGCCGACGGTATCAATGGTGATACCTACAGCGGGCTGCCGCGCGCCTTCTTTGACGCATGCGATGCTGTGGGTCGTCCTGTGGTTCTGCAGCCAGAGACCACCGCCCAGGCAGGCGATCACATTCTCAGTTGGAACGTACAGAGCTGGACCAAGAGGATCCCGGATGAGGTGATTCCGATCGTGCCGAAGCTCAAATGGCTGGAGCCGCGCCACATCGTTACCATTGAGAACCGCTGGAGCCGAGATCGCAATAACGACCTGCAGCACGCGTTCTTTAACGGCATCGGCTACAACGCATGGGAGAACGTCTGGGGCATCTGGAATCAGCTCACACCGCGCGATGCCGAGACACTGAGGCGTGTGGCTATCATCCAGCGGCAGTTCGCGCCGCTGTTTGTGAGCGCTGATTGGACTCCGTATGAGAAGACGTTGCAGGCGGGCGTGTTTGCGAGCCGTTTCCCCGGAAAGGCGTCGACGCTGTGGACGCTTGTGAATCGTAATGAATACGAAGTGGACGGAGACCAGATGGCGGTCGAGCACGTGCCCGGCACAGCGTACTTCGATGTCTGGACCGGCGAACGCCTGGAGCCTCATTTGGAAACCGGTCGCGCGGTGTGTGCAATGAAACTGGAAGGCCGCGGATTTGGCGCCATCCTCGCCGTGGCGCCTGGAACGCAGGTCGAAGGCCTGGATCGTTTTCTCGAGCGCATGCGAGAGCTCGCGGGTGTGCCGCTGCAGTCCTTCTCGAGGGAGTGGAAATCGCTGCCGCAGCAGATCGTGACGGTCGAGAGCACGCGCCGAGCGCCGCAGGTACCGGAAGGCATGATCCGGATTCCGGGCGCGGAGTTCGATTTCGCGGTTCAGGGCATTCAGATCGAAGGCCAGACCTGGGAAGGCGTCGACGTTCAGTATCCCTGGGAAGACAGCCCGCGCAGAAGCCACCGGCATCGGATGTCGATCGAGGCCTTCTGTATTGATCGCTATCCGGTCACCAACGCGCAGTACAAGGCGTTCCTCGACGCGACCGCTTATCGGCCGCAGGACGATCACAATTTCCTACGGCACTGGCATGACGGCAGACCTCGTCCGGGTTGGGACAACACGCCGGTGATATGGGTATCCATGGAGGACGCGCGTGTGTATGCGCAATGGGCGGGCAAGCGCCTGCCGCACGAGTGGGAATGGCAGTACGCGGCGCAGGGCACGGATGGGCGGAAGTTTCCTTGGGGGAATGATTGGAATCCTGGAGCGGTCCCGGAACCGGCTTGCGGTCGCGAGATACCGGCGCCCCATGACGTGCATGCCCACCCTGCCGGGGCGAGTCCGTTCGCAGTCATGGATCTGGTTGGCAATGTCTGGCAATGGACCGATGAGTATGTCGATGCCCACACGCGAGCCGCGATTCTACGCGGGGGCAGCCTCTATCAACCGCAGACCTCGCACTGGTATTTCCCGCAAGCCTACCGCTTGGATCAGCACGGCAAGTACCTGCTGATGGCGCCTTGCAAAGACCGGTCGGCCGGAATTGGCTTCCGCTGCGCGATCGATGTCTGATGCAGCAAGCAACCCCAGGCATGCCGCCCGGCCCGTTATCCGCATTGCAGTCCGCCGCACCTCAGGATGTACGTTTGGAAGGTGTGCTGGGTGAAGCCCTGGCCGCCAACCATCGCGGCCGGCTGTCACATTTCATCGTCGATGAGAGCAGCCCGGCAATCGCAATCTTCGCTCCGGTGAACGTGAATACCAACCACGCAGGAGACTGGTATGGCGAGCATGCGGGCAAGTGGCTGTACGCCGCGGCGAAGGCGGCAGCGCGTACCCGCGATGAGAAACTGCTCAAGAGCATACAGCGCGTTGCTGACTACCTGACAGGCTTGCAGGACGCCTCCGGCTACATGGGCAACTATGCCCCAGAGCGCCGCTTCATGCGCAAGCAACCGCCGAAACTGCTGACGTGGGACGGCGCCCCTTGCGCACGCACATGGGACATCTGGACGCACAGCTACATGATCCTGGGACTGCTCGAGGTACACCGGCATTTTCCCAACGCACGTTACCTGGAGGCGGCCTGCAGGATTGGGGATCTGTGTTGGGACACCCTGACTCGCGGCGGCATTGATATTACAGATCTCGGCAATCATCACGGCATGTCGGCGACCGTGCTGATAGATCCGGCTCTCGAGCTGCATTTCGCGACCGATGAGCGACGTTACCTGGATCTCGCACTGCTGGTGTTGGAGCATGCCGAGCGAAGCCCGCGGCACGCGTTGTTGACTCAGGCCCTCGCCGGAGCGGACGCATCCGAGATCGCCACGGGCAAGGGCTATCAGATCCTGTGGAATGTGCTGGGACTTGCAAAGCTTTATCGCGCCACGCGCGATGCGGCTTATCTGCGCGCGGCCGGGAATCTGTGGCGCAACATCCGCGAGTGTCATCTGACCCTGGGCGGTGGCCCATGGGGCGGCGTCGCGCACCGGTCACGTGAAGTCTTCAATCCCGGCACAGTATTCAGTCCGTATGGTTACGTTGAAACGTGTTCGACGCTGGCGTGGATGCAGTTGAATCGCGAGCTTCTGTGCATCATCGGCGATGCCGTTTATGCGGAGGAGATTGAGCGGAGCGCATATAACGACCTGCTGGGTGCGCAGGCGCCGAACGGCGAAGATTGGTGCTACTACTCTTTCCCCAACGGTAGGCGCGTGCACACTACGTACTGGCGGTGCTGCAAGTCCAGCGGCGCCATGGCGTTGGAAGAGTTGCCGGCCGTTGCCTATGGCGTCTCGCAAGATGGAGGGATCAAGGTGAACCTGTTAGGTCCATCGGAAGCCGTGCTGAAGTTGCCCGCCAGCGGGAACGTACGCATCGAGCAGCGGACGGCATATCCGTTCGAGGGCATTGTTACTCTCAGAGTCTGGCCCGAGCGCACCACGTCGTTCAACATTCACGTCCGTATTCCGGAGTGGGCGCAGGGCGCCGCGATGCGCGTCAATGAAGACAGCATTGCGCCGGCGCCGCTTCCCGGCACCTATGCGCGCATCGAGCGCTCCTGGCATGCGGGTGATGTAATCACGCTATCGTTGCCTATGCGACCGCGGGCTCATCACCGGACATACCGGAACGTGCAGGAGTCGCAGGCCCCGGATGGCCTGCCCGTGAGCCAGGAAGTGATGCACTTCGACTATCTGGCGATTACTCGCGGTCCGCTGGTCTACGCGACGGATCTGATCGATGGATACAAGATCGACGAAACACTGCGTCTTGAGGCGGGGCCCGCGGACACGTGGCTGCAGACCGTGCAGCCAATCAATGGCGAGCCAGGTTCGGATATCCGATTGCAGCCGGTTGGGCGTCCAGCCCTCACTTTTCAACCTTACTACCGTGCGGGCGGACGCCGGGATCGAGCCTGGCGGCTCACCTGGATGACGCTGCCGCCGGAATGATGATCATGACAGCGTCTTCGGCTTTTGGAAGCTCTCCACGCACCGGACCACCTGGCCCTCTGAGCGGCGTGCGCGTACTGGATCTCAGCGCTTACATCGCGGGGCCGTATGGATGCACGCTGCTCGCCGACCAAGGTGCAGACGTCATCAAGATCGAGCCGCCCGGTGGCGATAACCTGCGACAGTATCCTTCGACGCTGGAGCGCGAGAATCGCGCTTTTCTGGGCGTGAATCGCAGCAAGCAGGGTGTAGTGCTCGACCTGAAGCGTCCGGAAGAGCTTGCCGTGTTGCTGCAGCTCGCCGGTGAGGCGGACGTACTCGTTCACAACTTCAGGCCCGGAGTGGCGGAGCGTCTGGGCGTCGACTATCCCCGACTGAGCCGGATCAACCCGCGGCTCATCTATTGCGCCGTGACTGGCTATGGCGAAGAAGGGCCTTTGCGGGAAAAGGCCGGTTACGATCAGGTGCTGCAGGCAATGACCGGCATGTGTGTGCTACAGGGTAAGCCCGACGGTACACCCGAGCTGATCTACGGATCGCCGGTCGATTACTACGCCGCTGCGTTAGTCGCGGCGGGCGTATCGTCGGCCTTGTTCGAGCGCGAGCGCAGTGGCCAGGGGCAATTCGTCGGCGTGTCGCTGTTACGCAGTGCATTGGCCATGCAGTCCGCGCGGATGATCTGGGCCGAAGGAGAATCGCTCGATATCTGGCGCGACATGCGCTCGGGCGGCATAACCGGTCTGCATCCCACGCGTGAGGGATACCTTTATCTTTCGGCGAATACACCCCGCTTCTGGAAGGCGCTTTGCCAGAAGACGGGGCTCACGGAACTTGGCAAAGATCCGCGGTATGACACTGTGCGCAAGCGGGCGCAGCACGCTGACGAGATCGTTCCGAAACTGCGCGCCGTGCTCCTCACGCGCACTGCGCTGGAATGGGAGGAACTGCTGGGGGAGCAGGTGCCGTGCGCAATGGCGCGGCGAATCGAGGACATGTTTGATCATCCCCAGGTGATCGCCGAGAGCATGGTCACGTCGATCGAGCATCCGACGCTTGGGAGTTATCGAGGTGTGAGCCGGCCAATCAATTTTGGGCGCACGCCCGGGCCGGAGCCGTTTGCCGCGCCCATTCTGGGACAGGACACCGGCAAGCTGCCTGGCAGGAAATAACGGCTCGCAAACATCCGCGATGCGTACTACGACACGCGAGAGGACAAAAACCCCCATCCGAGTTGCGATAGTTGCCGCGGGGCCCGTCGCAAGGGTAGGGTAGATGAGACGGATCATACGGCAATGCCGACGACATCAGAGTCCCGAACCGAGACTTTCATCAAGCTCTTTGCCGAGAGCCGCCAGGCTTTGCATCGCTATATCCGCCGTTTCGTGCGCTCCAGTGAAACGGCGAAAGAAATCGTCCAGGAAGCATTTCTTCGTACCTACCGTGAGCGCGAGTCGGTGACTACGCTCAGGGCTTTTCTCTTTTCCACTGCGCGCAATCTGGCAGCCAACGAATTCCGCCATCGACGGACGGTGGAGAGCAGCACATTGGCGGGCATCGATGAGCTGGGGATCGGTGCTGAGAGTGAGTCGCCGGAGTCGGGATTGCTCCGGGACGAACGCAACAGGCTCGTGCAGGAGGCGATCGATCGGTTGCCTCCGCAATGCCGCGCAGCATTTACGCTGCGCGTATTTCACGAATATTCATACAAGGAGGTAGCGGACCGCCTGGGGATCTCGGTGAAGACCGTCGAAAAGCATATCTCGCGCGCCATGCGCGAAACGAACTCCTATCTGAAAGTCCGATATAGCGCCCCGAGGCGGCATCATGGGTGAGATTCACAGGCTGCCGCATCCCGAGGACACCGATCGCGAAGCGGGCGACTGGTTTGCCCGCATGAACGCTGACGACGTGACGGCTGACGATCGCGCGCGCTTTGAAGCGTGGCTGCGCGCTCGTTCGTGCAATGTGAAGGCCTATGCCGAGCTTTGCGCCACTTGGAAGGAGCTCCGTAAATCCGGTCCCCTCGTTCGGGCAGTTTACTTCGGTCAAGTGATGAACGCCGTCTCAGCTCGGTCTGCGCGCTCGCGCCGCTGGCTGGCCGGCGCCGTGGCCGCAACTGTCGGGGTCATCGTACTGGGCGTGGGCTGGAATCTGTACAAGCAAAAAGAGCCAACCCGCTTTCAAACGGCGATCGGTGAGCAGGCCGCGGTGGCGCTGCCTGATGGCTCCTCGTTCGATCTCAATACCAACAGTCGGGTTGAGGTCAACTACAGCCCGCACAGCCGGGTCATTCGTCTCGAGCGCGGCGAGGCGTATTTCAAAGTTGCTCACGATGTGCACCGGCCGTTCTGGGTTTACGCCGGCGATCGTTGGGTGCGCGCGGTCGGTACTGCGTTCAACGTCTACCTGGGACCCGCCGGTGTACAAGTCACGGTCAGCGAAGGCACGGTCAACGTGGTCAATGCGACTGCGTACGAGTCTCCTCCATCGGACGCTTCGTATACGAAATCCGCGGCAGCCGTCACCGCAGGTGAGCAGGCCGACGCTCACGGCCGCGCTGAGGTGATCCGCGCATTGAATGCAGCCCAGCTCACTCGCCTGCTGGCGTGGCGAAAGAGCAGTCTGTACTTCCAGGATCAGCCACTGGGGGACGTTGTAAATGAGCTGATGCGATATACCACGCTCAAGATTGAGATTGTGGACGATTCGCTGCGCCAGCTCCCCGTGGGAGGCACCTTCCAGACGAGCCCGGAAGGGGCGGAAGCGCTGCTGACCATGTTGCAGGACGGATTTGGCACCAGGATCCGGCGGGTTGATGCCGATCATGTCTATATTGAAGGACGCGCTGAATAGACCCTGCAACAGCGTGAACCGACTGTTGCTCTTTCCGCCACGACTATTTGATCACTGTATGGAAATCTAGCGGGGGTTTTTTGCCTCTCGCGTGTCGTTACTACAGACGGCTCGTGCGAGTCACTTCGACTCGAACACTACAAGGGGGGGGCATGAGAACGACCAACAGTCTGGTCAGATTGGCGGTATTGCAGGCGTTAGCCTGTGCATCGGGGCTACTTCTGGCCACACCGGGAAGGGCGAGCGCCGATCCGGCGCGATTTGACATCGCCCCCCAACCACTACCGGATGCGCTGAAAAACTTCGCGGCACAGGCGAAGATGCAGTTGCTGTACCGGTACGATATTGTCAGCCACGCGACTGCCAACCCAGTGACCGGGCAGCTCGAGAAGCACGTTGCCTTGGAGCAGATGTTGCGCGGCACCGGCTTGGAGGCGATCTACAGCGGGGACAGTACCGCGACCATTCGCCTCATTTCCGCTGCGGAAAAGACCACGTCTGGCACCAAAGCCATGAGCGGGGACAAGTCCGGTCGGGCCAATTCACCTCCAACCTCATCCACGGTGCCCGACAGATATCCAGGTTACATCCGACTTGCTCAAGCAGAAACCAGTGAGCAACAGGCGCAACGCACGGCGAACGATGGCCTCGAGGAAGTCGTTGTGACCGGCCTGCGTCGGTCACTGCAGAATTCCATGACCATCAAGCGCGACTCTTTGGGGATTGTCGATGCGATCTCGCCGGAAGATATCGGCAAACTACCCGATGCCAACCTGGCAGAGTCATTGCAGCGCATTACCGGTGTGTCCATCGATCGCTCCGGCGGCGAAGGCGCGTTCGTTACGGTTCGCGGTTTTGGACCGGAATTCAACACCGTCCTGCTCAACGGACGGCAGCTCGCCACGCCAACCGATCCCAGTCAGGCCAGCGGGCGCGCCTTTTCGTTCGACACGCTCGCCTCCGAACTGGTTTCCGGCGTCGAGGTGTACAAGTCTTCGACGGCGCGCCTGCAGTCCGGTGGCGTGGGCTCGACCATCAATATCAAGACTGCGCGGCCGTTCGACTATTCCGGATTTAAATTCTCCGGTTCGGCCGATGCCAATTATGAGGAGAATTCCAAAAAGACCGCACCGGACGTCTCCTTTCTGGTCAGCGACCGATTTCTCGACGGAAGCTTGGGTGTTCTGGCCTCGGGTAGTTATCAGCGTCGCAAGGACCGGATAAATCAGCTTGCGACGGACGGCTGGATCATCAACGGCGGAACGCCGACTTCGCAGATCAACGGGGGTGCGGGTGTTGCGATCACACCGTCAAACAGCCAGGGCAATTTGTTCGTCCCGCAGGACTATGGGCCCAATGTGAATTTCGAGGATCGCAAGCGGATAGGCGGCACCTTGGTGCTCCAATATCAGGCGAGTGACGCCCTGACGCTTACGGTAGACACGCTTTATTCGCGGTTCACCGACAAGTCTGACGATCGTTCGTATGGTCATTGGTTCACGCCGTCCAACCTGACCAACGTGATTACCGACGCGAATGGAACGGCGATCGACATGACACAGAGTGTCGGCCAGGCGTCCGACTTCCACGACAAGGCGTACAGCAAAAGCACCGATACCATTGGCAGCGGCATCAATGCCGACTGGAAGCTCGCCGATCGCGTTACGCTCAGTCTGGACGGCAGCTACTCGCGCGCCAAGGAATATCCGGACGGTGGCGACGAGAGCCAACTTGCGTTGCTCGGCTATCCCGGGCAGACGATCCGCTTTCAGTCGGGTGCGGACATTGCGCCCTATGTCACCGGTTTCGTGGATCCGACGAGTGGCCCGAACGCTGGCGTAGTGGGCGGCACACATCCACTGTTCGAACACGTCATGCTGTTACGCGGCTATGGCGTTGACGACAAGATTTACCAGTTTCGTACTGACTTGGACATCAAGGGTGACAATCCGAAGGAAGGATTGGCCGATTTGCGTGTGGGCGGTTACTTTTCGCGCGACCAAAAGGAGACGGCACTCTATTCGAATGACGGACTGGCGGGCTGCGCGACCTGCGGCTACACCATCGCTGCGCCAACGGGCTTTCCGATCGGCGTATTTAACGCCGGCAGCGACTTCATGTCCGGAGTGAGTGGTGCGAGTCGCACGCCAAGCCAGTGGCTGACCTTCGACGGGCCGGCATTGTTCAACGCGATCACCCAAGAGCAACAGGCCAAAACGCCCGGATTTACGTTCGCGCCGCCATTGCGGAACGATTCCGTGGTCACGGAGCGGGTCTACGGCGGCTATCTGGAAGCCGTATTCGCCGGCACCTTGCTCGATCGATCCATCAGCAGCGTGGTGGGTGTGCGTGTTGAGAATACGCAGTCGACGGTCAGCGGTCTGTCGACCCCGTTCATTGCGCTGACCAAGCTGCTCACTGACGCCACACAATATGGCGTTACGACCGGGGGCACCGCCACTATATCGGCCACTAACACCTATACGGACATTCTGCCCACCCTGTCGTTGAAGTGGGACCTGATGGACAATTTGATTGCGCGGTTTGCTGCATCGCAGACGATGACGCGGCCGACGCTCGAGCAACTTTCTCCGGTCACGACTCTGGTAACGCTGCGGCCCGGTAATTTCGCGGCATCGAGCGGGACCGCCAACCTCAGCCCGTTCCGATCAAACAACCTCGATCTGTCGTTCGAATATTATTACGGCCGGGCAGACTACGTCTCGGTCGGCTCGTTCTACAAGACCGTGAGCAACTTCATCGTTCTGAACCAAACGACCGGCACGGTGAAGAATTCGGTCGGCACCCCACTGCTCGATCCGGCGAGCGGATTGCCGGCCCAGTTCACCATTACTGCGCCCACGAACGGGCCAACCGCGGTGGTGACTGGAGTGGAAGCCGCGATCCAGCATTCGTTCTGGGACACCGGCATTGGTGTCCAGCTCAACGGTACGTATGCGCACAGCGACAAGCAGTTGAACCCTGCCGACCTGACCAACAAGTTCGCGCTGACCGGCTTGTCCAACTCGGCCAATGCCGTGTTGTTCTATGACAAGAACCAGATCGAAGCCCGCATGGCAGTCAATTGGCGCGATCACTTCCTGCAGTATCTCGCGCCCCCTCCGTTGAACGGCGCCGGTCAGGCGGTGACGCAGGTGCGTGCCCGCTACCAGCTGGACGCGAGTGCCACCTATCACATCAACAGGAACTTCGGGGTTTTCGTGGAAGGCGAGAATCTGACCAACCAATATCTGTTGAAGTACGCCTACTACCAGAACCAGTTCCTCTCTGCGGAAGATAGCGGACGTAGGTGGAAGGTCGGCGTTCGCGCCAACTTCTAAACCTTAGGTCCTTGAATTTCCGGGCGCGCGGGTAACCAGCGCGCCCGGAGAAATTCTCGTCGACGTCCGCCCCGTGGCGCGCTATCGTCTTCGCGGAAATTGCGCACTGGCGGCGATTGGGTTGTGAAAAACAGACCATGGTAAGCCCGGTTCGATCGATTTGCATCGTCGGCGGCGGCACGGCCGGATGGCTCACGGCCGGCATTATTGCGGCACGCCATCGCGCGGATTCCGGCCGCGGCCTGCAGATAACATTGGTTGAAAGCGAGACCATCGGCATCGTCGGCGTCGGCGAGGGCACCTGGCCGACGATGCGTACAACCTTGAAGAAGATGGGTATCTCGGAATCGGAGTTTTTCCGCCAGTGCAACGCCTCGTTCAAGCAGGGCGCGAAGTTCGCGCGGTGGGTGACCGGTGAAGCGTCCGATTACTACTATCATCCGCTGATGCTGCCCGAGGGCTTTCCGAGCCTCGATCTCGCACCGTTCTGGACGAAATATTCGGATGAGCATGGGGATGCTCCGTCGTTCTCGGATGCAGTCTGCTTTCAGGAAGCGGTTTGCGAGCTGGGCCTGGCGCCGAAACTGATCACCTCGCCTGAATATGCCGGGGTCGCCAACTACGCCTATCATCTGGACGCTGGCAAGTTCGCAGGGTTCATTCGCGATCATTGCGTTAAAAATCTGGGCATACGGCACATTGTCGACGAAGTGACCCAGGTCGTTAAAAACGACACGGGCGATATAGACTACGTGGAAACCAGCAAGTCTGGCCGGCTCGGCGGCGACCTTTTTATCGACGCCTCCGGATTCCGGTCGCTGTTGCTTGGCCAGACTATGGGCGTGCCCTTCGTCGATTGCAGCGATGTTCTGTTTATCGATCGGGCGCTGGCCATGCAGGTGCCCTATGGCGACGAGCAAAGCAACATTGTCCCGCATACCGTATCGACGGCACAGAAGCATGGCTGGATTTGGGACATCGGGCTGCAAAGCCGACGCGGCGTAGGTTACGTCTTTTCGAGCAATCACACTACCGCCGAGGCCGCCCTCGCGGAGCTGCGCGCGTATGTGGGGGATGCGCATCGTGACCTGCAGCCCAGGGAGATCAAAATTGTCTGCGGGCACCGGCAGACATTCTGGAAGGGAAATTGCGTCGCGGTCGGCCTCGCCGGAGGATTTCTGGAGCCGCTCGAGGCGTCCGCGCTGGTGTTGATCGAGCTATCCGCTGATATGATCAGCGCGATGATGCCGGCAACGCGCGAGACGATGGATATCGTTGCCAGGCGCTTCAACCAGACGACTCAATATCGCTGGGATCGGATCATCGATTTTCTGAAGCTACACTACATTCTCAGTAAACGGACCGATTCGAAATTCTGGATCGAGAACCGCGATCCGGACAGTATTCCGGAGAGCCTGAAGGAGCAGATCGAGCTGTGGCGCTACCGGGCGCCGGGCGACCAGGATTTTACGAGCAACAACGAGATGTTTCCCGCTGCCAGCTATCAATATGTGCTGTTTGGCATGGGCTTTAGAATGGATGTGCGCCACCAGCCGCTGGATCGCGACACTGGCAGCGCCCAGCGGGCATTCGCACAGAACGGCACACTCAAGGTGAAATGGACCAAAACACTGCCGAAGAACCGCGATTTGATCAACAAGATCAAAGATCTCGGTCTGCAGAGGATCTAGGAATCGATAGCGCGGATAGGTGAAGAATGCGTCTGGTCGAACTGTCGCGCAGCGAGCACGCTGGATTGCGGATCCGCGCAGATCTGGTTGAAGCATCCGCGGCCAGTCAACACCTGATACCGATCGTCGTGGGCGAATTCCGTAAAGCCGCGACACAATATCCCATCGTCTTTGCAAAGCATCCTGAAACGGGGCGCTTCGGTCCCTATGTCTTGAACGGATTGGGCGTCGAAGAGAATTTGTTCTGGTCGGGAACGGAGCTGGACGTCGCCTATGTGCCGTTGAACGTGCGGCGACAGCCCTTTTATGTGGGAACGAGCGAAGCAGCCGAGGGTTCTGCCACCAACGTTCTGTGCATCGACCTCGACAGTCCGTGTCTGGACGGCTCCGGTGCGAAAACGATAGTCAATCCCGACGGGAGTGATTCCGCCTATCTCGAAGGAATACTGTCCATCCTGGGTGAATTAGTCGCAGGAAAAACCCGGACTGAGCAATTTATTGCGACCATGCTCTCTTTGGATCTGCTTGCGCCAATCATGCTGGACATCGTGCTGGACGATGGCACACCGCTGCAAGTCCAAGGGCTTTACGGTCTCGATGAGGAAAAATTCCGGCAGCTCGATGCAGGGGAAATCGCAAGCCTGTGGAAGGCCGGTTACCTCGACCTGATTTACGCCGTATCGATCGCCAGCGGGCAGATATTCAATCTGATTCGACTGAAAAACCGGCGCATTGCCCTCGGTCGTGCGTGGCATAGTAACGCAAGTTAACATCGTGTCGATGAGCTGCTGATGAGTGATGGGTCACACGATACGGCGCTGCTCGCATTCAATGACAATGCCCAGGTGAGGCTGGCGCATATCGGGCGGCGCGCAATTGCAGTGTGCATGGCCGATAACGTCCTGCACGATCCCGAGGGTATTGCTGCCCTGGGCTTCGCTCAGTCTTACGCGCAAGACCACAGCAACCTTTATCCTGGGTTGCGCGCTCCAGTGCCCGAGAGCTTCTCGAGCGCGCTTCGCGCCTGGCTCACGCCGATCCTCCAGCGCCACGGCGTGTTGGAGGGCGGTCGGACTATATGTCGTGATTCAAGCTTCTTTTCTGTTGTGACCACCGCGAGCACGGACCTGCTGCCAATCCAACGAATCCCTCACTATGATTCAACAGATCCGGATCTGTTCGCGGCGGTGATCTATTTGTGCGACACGAGGTTTTCCGGGACGTCGTTCTATCGGCATCGAAAAACCGGCTATGAAGAAATAACGGAAGGTAACCGCAATAATTATAAGATTGCTCTCGATAGCGATATGCGGATACATGGAGTTCCGCAGCGGGAATATATCAACGGGGATAGTATGTTGTTTGAGGCTATTTACTCGAATGAGCTGAAGTTCAACAGCGCCATCATCTATCCGTGCAGAATTCTTCACGCGG
>Ga0307511_10000229_pt1 | contig 57050 bp, 45 predicted proteins | sample 13_EM_MG_FD_200266 | JGI IMG/M metagenome (GOLD analysis project Ga0307511, IMG submission 200266) | Populus trichocarpa ectomycorrhiza microbial communities from riparian zone in the Pacific Northwest, United States - 13_EM | ecosystem: Host-associated > Plants > Roots > Unclassified | place... | reverse complement strand
GGTCACGCCCGGCGCCCAGCACCGCGCCGAGCGCGCCCGCCTCGATCGGGTCGCCCAGCGGGGTCCCGGTGCCGTGCGCCTCCACATGGTCCACGTGGGCCGGGGCGAGTCCGGCCCGTCCGTACGCCGTCGCCAACAGGGCTTGCTGCGCTGCCGGGTTGGGGGCCAGCAGGCCACCCGAGCGGCCGTCGGAGTTGACGGCGGTGGCGCGGATCACCGCGAGGACGCGGTCACCGTCGCGCTCGGCGTCGGACAGTCGTTTCAGGAGTACCGCCGCGCAGCCCTCGCCGCGCCCGATGCCGTCGGCCGTCGTGGCGAACGGCTTGCAGCGGCCGTCCGGCGCGAGCGCCCCGGCCCGTGCGAAGGCGACGCCGACGGCGGGCGAGAGCAGGACGTTGACCCCGGCGGCGATCGCCGTGTCGCTCTCGCCGTCGCGCAGGCTCACACAGGCCTGGTGCAGGGCGACCAGGGAGGACGAACAGGCCGTGTCCACGGCCATGCTGGGGCCGTGGGTGTCGAGGACGTACGCCAGTCGGCCCGCCGTCACACTGAGTGCCGCGCCCGCCGGGGCCCAGGGGTCGACGGCGTGCGCGTCGGCGCCGGTGAGGCGGCCGTACTCCGGGGCCGAGACGCCGACGTAGATGCCGGTGGCCGTGCCCGCGAGGGCCGTGGCCGGGACGGCGGCGTGGTCGAGCGTCTCGCGCACGACTTCCAGGAGGATCCGCTGCTGGGGGTCCATCACCGCGGCCTCGCGCGGGGTGATCCGGAAGAAGTCGGCGTCGAACCCGGCGATGTCGTCCAAGTAGCCGCCGTACAAGGGTGCTTCGGTGGGCGGGAACGGCGTGAAGTCGCCCCATCTGTCCTCGGGGACGCGCCTGATCGCGTCGACGCCGTCGATCAGCAACTGCCAGTAGGCGTCCGGGCCGTGCACTCCGCCCGGCAGCCGGCAACCCACCCCGATGACCGCGACGGGCTCGCCGGGCGCTTCCCGCACGGCAGGTGCAGGGACGCCACGCGGCGAAGGCCGGGAGTCCGTACCGCACACCCGCGCCACCAGCGCGTCCACGGTCGGCGCCTCCCACAGCAGCGTCGCCGGCAGCTCGTGCCCCGTCAGCAGCGACAACTCGCCGGCCAGCACGACCGCGTCCCGCGAGGACATTCCGAGTTCGGCCAGCGGCCGGTCCGTCGCCACGTCACGCACGGGCGTGCCGTACCACTCGGCCACCCGCTCCACGATCCGCAGCCGCAGCGCGTTCTCGTCGCCGGAGATCGACCGTTCCCTCGCCCCGTTCTCGCCGGCGGCGGTCATCCCGTGCTCTCCGTCGCGTAGTCGCCCTCCAGATACCGGGCGCGGGTCAGGGCCCGCGACACCTTGCCGCTGGAGGTGCGGGGCACGGTGCCCGGGGCGACCAGAACGACATCGGCGAGCCGCAGCCCGTGCCGCGCGGAGACGGCCGCGCGCACGGCGCGGGTCAGGGCCGGTACGTCGAGGTCGGCGAGGCGGGTGCTCCGCGTGTGCTCGGCCACGACCACCACCCGCTCGCCCGCACCGCCCGCGATGCCCGGCACCCCGAACGCGGCGAGCCGATCCCGCCGTACGGCCTGATGCGCGTCCTGCGCGGTGGCCTCCACGTCCTGCGGATAGTGGTTGCGGCCGTCGACGACGATGAGGTCCTTGAGCCGGCCGGTGACGATCAACTGCCCGTCCAGGACGGTCCCCAGATCGCCGGTGCGCAGCCAGCCGCCCGGCGCGTCCCCGCCGAGCGAGGCGCCGAACACCCGCCGGGTCTGCGCGGAGTTGTTCCAGTAGCCGCGCCCCACATTGGCGCCCTGCACCCAGATCTCCCCGACCTCCCCCTCCGCCAGCAGGGCGTGGGCGACCGGATCGACGATGCGCACCCGCTGCCCCACCGGGGTTCCGCACCCCGCGAGGAGCACGGCCCGCGGATCCTCGGGCCGCGCGGGCAGTGCCTTCCCGGCGGCGAGGGCGTCCCGGTCGAGGGCGAACCGGCCGAGCGGCCGGCCGGGCCGGGCGGCGCTCACGAACACCGTGGCCTCGGCGAGCCCGTACGACGGACAGTGCGCCTCCGCCGCCAACCCCTGGGCGGCGAACGAGGCGTGGAATCGGTCGGCGGTGCCGGGCCGGACGGGTTCGCTGCCGTTGATCAGCGCGGCGACCCCGTCCAGCCGCAGCCCCTCCTTCTGCGCCTCGGTGACGGCGGAGGCGCAGTAGTCGTAGGCGAAGTTCGGCGCGGCACTCAGCGCGCGCGGATGCGCGGCCAACAGCCGTAGCCAGCGCGCCGGTTCGTGCAGGAACGCGGTCGGGTCCATGAGGACCGACAGCACGCCGCGTACGACGGGGGCCGCCACGCTCAGCACCAGCCCCATGTCGTGGTAGAGCGGCAGCCAGCCCACGCAGGTCACCGGATGCGCGTCGGCGCCGTAAGCGGCAAGCGCCTGGCGGGCGTTGGCGACGACGTTGGCGTGGGTGATCTCCACGCCCGCCGGAGCCCGGGTCGAGCCGGAGGTGTACTGGAGATAGGCGGTCGCGTCCGAATCCGGCTCCGGCGCCCGCCAGTTGAGGGCGGCGGTGTCGGGCACCCGGTCCGCCGCGAGGACCGGCACCTCCGCCCGCTCGCAGAAGTCGGTCACCTCGGCCAGGACCCGGCCGGTGGTCACCACGACCGCGGGGCGCGCGTCCCCCAACACCCCGACGAGCCGGTCGCCCTGCCCCGGCAGACCGGGCGGATACAGCGGTACGGCGACCATCCGGGCGGCCAGCGCCGCCAGGAACCCGGTGATGTAGTCCGTCCCCTGCGGGCACAACAGGGCGACCCGCGCCCCGGGCTCGGCCTGCTCGGTGAGCCGTGCGGCCAGCGCCCGTACCCGCAGATCGAGCCGCTGCCAGGTCAACGTGCGGTGCACACCACGGGAGTTCGGCGCGGGATGGTCGACGAAGGTGAACGCCCGGCGGTCCGGGGCGATTTCGGCCCAGTGCCGCACGTACTCGGGCAGGGTCCGGTACGCGGGCGCGAGCGGCGGGCGGCGACTGTCCATCGGACGGGCTCCTCACGAACAGCGGGGCGAGCGGCGGGGGAGTGGCGTGAAAGGGGTGAACTCGGGGATCAGAGCGGGATGTTGCCGTGCCGCCGCTCCGGCATCGGGGCCCGCTTTCCGCGCAGCGCGCGCAGGGCCCGGCCGACATGGGCGCGGGTGTCGCGCGGCGCGATGACGTCGTCGACGTACCCGCGCTCGGCGGCGAGGTACGGAGTCCCGTGCGTGGCCTCGTACGTGGCGATCAGGTCGGCCCGCAGCGCCTCCGGGTCGTCCGCCGCGGCGAGTTCACGCCGGTGCAGCACCCCCACGGCACCCTCCGCGCCCATGACGGCGATCCGCGCGGTCGGCCACGCGAGGTTGAGGTCGGCGCCGAGATGCTTGGACCCCATCACCGCGTAGCCGCCGCCGTACGCCTTGCGCACCACCACGGTGACCTTGGGGACGGTCGACTCGGCGTACGCGTAAAGGAGTTTGGCGCCGCGCCGGATGATGCCGCCCCGCTCCTGGCACACGCCGGAGAGATAGCCGGGGACGTCGGCGAAGGTCAGCAGCGGGATGCCGAAGGCGTCGCAGAACCGCACGAACCGCGCGGCCTTCTCCGAGGCGTCGATGTCGAGCACCCCGGCCGAGTGCAGCGGCTGATTGGCGACGACCCCGACACTCGCCCCCTCGACCCGGGCCAGCGCGCAGATGATGTTCGGCGCGAACAGCTCCTGGACGTACAGGAGTTCACCGTCGTCGACGACCGCGGACAAAATATCCCGCATGTCGTAGGCGTGGCCGAGCCGGTCCGGCACGACCTCGTCGAGCGGGGTCCCGTCGGCGACGGCTCCGGGCGCGTACTCCGGGGGCCGCTCCAGGTTGTTGGCGGGAAGGTAGGACAGCAGGTCGCGTACGGTGTCGAGCGCGTCCTCCTCGTCGGCGGCGAGGAAGTGGGCGTTGCCGTTCACGGAGTTGCTGGTGCGGGCGCCGCCCAGCTCCTCGGCGGTGGTGCGTTCGCCGGTCACCGCCTCGATGACGTCGGGTCCTGTGACGAACATGTGCGAGGCGCCGTCCACCATCACGGTGAAGTCGGTGATCGCGGGGGAGTAGGCGGCGCCGCCCGCACATGGGCCCAGGACGACGGAGATCTGCGGTATCACCCCGGACGCCCTCACATTGCGCCGCACCAACTCGGCATACAACGCGAGGGAGTTGACGCCCTCCTGGATGCGGGCGCCCCCGGAGTCGTTGAGCCCCACGACCGGACACCCGGTCTTCAGGGCGAGTTCCATGAGTGCCACGGTCTTCTCGCCGAAGGCCTCGCCCATGCTGCCGCCGAAGACCGTGGAGTCCTGCGCGAACACACAGACCGGCCGTCCGTCGACCGTGCCGTACCCGGTGACGACCCCGTCGCCGTACGGCCGTTGGGCACCGTCTCCCACGGCTCTCGCCCGCACGAACACACCGGTCTCCGCGAACGAGCCCGCGTCCAGCAGCCGTTCGATCCGTTCCCGCGCACCGAGCGCTCCGTGTCTTCTCGGCGCGCCCGTCACCACCGCCCGAGCCCGTCGCTCTTCCAGGTCGGCGATGCGTCCGGCGGTGCGGTCCGCCGCGGGTGTCACTGCCGTCAGGGATGTTGTCGCCTCTAGCGTCACAGCCACCTCCGAAGTGGTTCTCGAATATGGCAGCGATTCGGCGAGGGACCGGAGGATCGCCGTTCTGTTTGCGGGAGTTGAGTCCCGCGCGACGGAGGTTCGTCCTGAGGTGACAACGGATCGGGGAGGGACTGGGGGGTTCCGTGGTCCAGACCATTATGTTGTCATGGCAATGGAAACGTTGCCCTACGGGAGGACACCGGATGAGATCACCACTGACCCCGACCGACGGAGCGGACAGCCCCCTTCGCCGCTGCCTGGCGCTCGGACTCACCGCACTCCTGCTCGGCATGGCGGCACTTCTGGGAGCCCCGCACCCCGCCCAGGCCGCGGCGGGGTCGGTGACGGCCTACCCGGTCCCGTCCATCTACCCGGCGTCCACCGACTACAGGTTGACCGTCAACGGAACCTCCGTGCCCGTCACCAAGTACACCGGGTACGACATCGCCCAACTCGCCCTGGGGACAGGCACGGCCACCATCTCGGTGACCAAGCTCAACAACACGGACATCGGCTCGTACAGCATCAGCCCGCAGAAGCTCGGCATCACCGGGACCGTCAGCGGCCCGACCCTGACCTTCACCGTCCAGAACGACGAATACCTGATCGTCAAGCTCGACGGCCGCCCCAACCTGGTCATCGCCGCCGACCCGGCCGAGACCAACCGCCCCGCCACGAGCGGCACCGGCATCTTCAATGTGCAGAGCGCGCCCTACTCGGCCCAGCCGAACACCGGCGCCTACACCACAACTCCCTTCCAGAACGCCCTCAATGACGCCGCCGCGTACGGTTCCGCGAACGGCACCCAGGGCATCGTGTACGTCCCGGCCGGCGTCTACACGCTGGGCAATCTCTATCTGCGCAGCAACCTCGCCCTCTATCTCGCCCCCGGTGCGGTCCTCCGCTACACGGGCGACGCCGCCCACTACGTGGTGACCGGACACAAGACCTCGCAGGGCCGTGACCTGACCTGGTTCATCTCCACCCGGTACTCCTCGACGAACATCAAGATCTACGGCCGCGGCATCATCGACGGCAACGGCCAGGCCGCGCTCGCGCCCTCCAACCTCGGCGTGAACCTCCTCGCCCCGATCTACACGAGCGGCTTCACCGTCGACGGCATCACCTTCCGGGAGTCCAGCAGTTGGGCGGTCATTCCGCTGCGCTCCTCGGACCTGACCTTCCGCAACATCAAGTTGTTCAACAGGTTCGACATGGGCGAGAACGACGGCATCGACGTCATGGAGTCCACGAACGTCACCGTCGACCACGCCATCGGCATCGGCCTCGACGACCCGTTCAGCACCAAGACCTGGCCCGACGTCGCCGACATCTACAAGTCGGTCCCCGGCACCGCCCGCCCGCTGGACAACGTCACCTTCAACGACCTTGTCTCCTGGACCTATTGCTACGGCGTCAAGGTCGGCCAGGGCGTCTACGAGCCGCAGAACAAGGTCACCTTCCAGCACGTCGTCGTCTACGACGCGGCCGTGGGCATCGGCGTCCACCACAAGTACGGCACGGCCGCCGCGACCAACCTCAAGTTCGACGACATCGACATCGAACGGCTCAGCTTCAGCAACGACGGCAACCGGACCTGGCTCGCCATGATGACCGGCAGTACCGCGGGCATCGGCCCGGTCACCGGCGTCACGATCTCCAACGTCCGCGTCCGCAGCGCCGGTACGACCGCCGCCCGCATCAACGGCCTCCCGGGCGCGCCCATTTCAGGCATCACGCTGAGCCACATCGTGATGCCGGGAACCACGACCGGGGCATCGACCCCGGGCCAACTGAACCTCACCAACCTGTCGGACTACGACGGCCTCACGATCACGCCGTGAGGCCGGCCAGGCGAGGGGCGCCGCTCCTCCGGCTGTGATCAGCGTTGGCCGGCAGGCTTGCCGGGCAGTTCGGCGCGACTGCCCCGGCATGAGTAGACGATCTCCACCGAACCACCGGGGAGGGCACGCTCGCGTTCGAAGACCAGCCCGGTGTCGGGACTGAGCAGGGGCGTCAGTTGCATCCCACCACCGAACAGCATCGGCAGTACGACCAGTTCGAGGGTGTCCAGCGCGCCAAGGGCATGGAACGTCCCGATCGTTCGCGGGCCCCCGACGAGGTGGACATCGCCGCCCCTGTTGGCCGACCGGAGCTTCTCCAGCAGCCGCACCGGGTCACTGTCGGTGACGACGTGGTCAGGGGTGCCGTCCGGTCGGTGCGAGCCGAGTACGAACACGTCGAGGTCCGGCCACGGCCAGCGGTTGTTGGCGAGCGCGGGTTCGAAGGTGGTGCGGCCCATCAGCGCCGCCTCGCAGCCTTCGAGGAACTCCCGGATACCGTGGCTCTCGCCGGAGACGAACGCGGGGTCGGCGGTCAGGGCGGGCCACCCGTTCGGCGTGGTCACACAGCCATCGGCACTCATGCTCATACGGGCGCGGATCTGCATGATTCTCCTCGGGGCATCGGGTTGCCGGCCATACGGCCGGCAACCCGAACCACTCGTCGACGAATGGACAGTACTTGCTGATCAGGGAGCCGCGGCCCGTCCGGCTTCCGCATCGCGGGTCGCGCCTCCACCCATCCGTCGAACGGGGGATCCGCCGATCGACACGCCGGCGAGAAATCCTGCTAAGAAGTCAGGAGCCCTCGTGCCCGTGGATGCACCGGAAACAGCTGCCGCACCCCCTCCCCGCACAGGTCGAGGGCAAGCTCGCAGAACATCGCGTTGGCCCAGCCGAACCAGTCCCGGGTGAAGCGGCCGGGGGCGTCGACATGGAAGCTCTCGTGCATCAGGCCGGTGCCGGCGGTGGTGGCCGCCAGAGTGTCCAGGGCCCGCGCCGCCTCGTCCGCCTCGCCGGTCAGACCGGCCGTTGCGATGGCCAGCGGCCAGATGTGCCGGTCCGGTGTGTGCGTGCTGCCGATTCCGGACGCGTAACTGCCTCTGAAATATGAGGGGTTGGCATCGGAGAGCGCGAAGTTGCGAGTCGCCCGGTAGAGCGGGTCCTCCGGTGCGCACCAGCCGCTCAGTGGAAGGCTCAGCAGACTCGGCAGGTTCGCGTCGTCGCAGAGCAGGGTCGCCCCGAGGCCGTCCGCCTCGTACGCGAGGACGGCGGCGCCGTCGACCTCGATCACCGCGTGCGCCAGGATCCCGGCGTCGATCTCGTCGGCCAACCGCCATGACTCATGGGCGAGTTCGGTGTCATCGAGGACGGCCGCGGCCAGCTCCGCCAGCCCATGCAGGCTCGCCGACGCCAGCGCGTTGGCCGGTACCAGATAGCCGTGGACGCACGCGTCGTCGCTCGGCCGGAAGCCCGACCACGTCATACCGGTCCAACCCACGGGCGCACCACGGCCGTTGAGCGGCAGACTGTCACCGGCGAACGGGCCGGACGGGCGGACGAACCCGTAGGGCGAATCCCGCCCGTGCGACTGCTCCGCCCGCCACAGCCGTACGATCGTCCGGGCCGCGCGGTGGAACGCCTCGTCGAGATGGTCCTCCCGGCCGGTCGCCCGCCGGATCGCGTACGCCAGCTGCAACGGCGCGCAGAGCGAGTCGAGTTCGTACTTGCGCTCCCAGATCCAGTCGCCCGGAGTGGGCTGGTCGCAGGGTTCGCCGTGCGCTCCGGTCGGGCCGTCGTTGAAGGCGTTGGCGTACGGGTCCAGCAGCACGCAGCGGATCTGCCGGCGCGAAACGGCGGCCAGTGCGTCACCCACCTCTGGGTCAGTGGCCACCGCGAGGTAGGGGCGGACCTGCGCCGTGCTGTCCCGCAGCCACATCGCCGGGATGTCACCGGTCTTGACGAACACCTCCCGGCCGTACGCCGACGGAGTGCCCCAACTCATCGACGTCGTCCAGGTGTTGGTCAGACACCGCTCGACGATGTCCGCCGCCGGACCGCCCCGCAACTCGCCCGCCAGCCGCCGCCCGAGCGTGCTCAGCGACTCCGGAACTGCCCACACTGTTCCGGATGTTGACCCGGGAAACGTTACCATCGCGCCTCTTGACTCCCTCATGTGGCGTGCGCCACGGTGTGATCGCCAGGGAATGGAAACGTTACCTTGCGACGGTCGGCGACCACCAGACGGTCGGGTCGGCCCCGGTCCGGGTCTTCGCCAACTCCTCGGAGGAAGAAGGTGAGCGCGTGTGACAGCCGCTCCGCACCAAGAGACGAGAACCACCGCACCACCCGTGGACCGACCGCCCGACCGGGGAATCCGGGGGCGCTTCGGACGACCCTGGCGACGGCGACGCAGGCGCTCCTCGGACACCCTGGCCGCGTACGTCTTCCTCGCCCCGGCGCTCACCGGCTTCACGGCGTTCGTCGTGTACCCGCTGTTCCGCTCCGCCTACTTCGCGCTGACCAGCTACAACGGCCTGTCGGACCCCAAGTTCATCGGCCTCGACAACTTCCGCCGGATGTTCACCACCGACCCGTCCTTCTGGCCCTCGGTGCGCGCCACCCTGCTGCTCGTCGTCCTGTACGTGCCGCTGTCGCTGGCCATCGGGCTGGCCCTGGCGGTGTTCTGCAACCAGCGGATGCGGGGCGTCAGCCTGTTGCGCACCCTGTGCTATCTGCCGGTCGTGCTGCCCGTGGTGGCCACCATCACGCTCTGGAAGTTCGTATTCAATCCCCAAGTCGGTCTGGCCAACGAGGTGTTGAACTGGCTCCACCTGCCCACCAGCGAGTGGCTGTCCGGGGACAGCTCGGCGATGCCTTCGATCGTGATCGTCATGCTGTGGAGCGTCGGCTCCACGATGATCATTTTCCTGGCCGCGCTCCAGGCGGTCCCCACCGAGCTGTACGAGGCGGCCAGGCTCGACGGCGCCGGCCCCCGCACGGTGTTCTTCCGGATCACCCTGCCGCTGATCAGCCCGATCATGCTGCTCCAGGTGGTCATGCAGATGGTGACGGCCCTCCAGGCGTTCAACCAGCCGAAGATCCTCTCGCCGGACAACCAGGGCGGACCCGGGTTCAGCACCAGGACCCTGATGCTGTCGATCTACAACAACGGCTTCCCCAAGCTCGGCCAGGTCTCCCAGTTCGGCTATGCCTCCGCCCAGGTCTGGGTGCTCTTCCTCGTCATCGTCGTCGTGATCGCCGCGACCGCCCGCTTCTCGTCGATTTGGACCTACAGTGACCACGTCTCCTGACGTCACGAGGGCGCCGACGACGGCGCCGAAGCCGGCCGCCCCGGGCAAGCCGCGCGGCAGGGCCGTACGCACAGCATCGTGGTACGCCACCGCGCTGCTGATCAGCTCGGTGATGATCGTGCCCCTCCTCTGGATGCTCACCGTCGCGTTGAAAGGCCCCTCGGCGGTCTTCGAGGTTCCGCCCCGGCTCCTGCCCCACGAGTTCCACTTCAAGAACTTCATCGACGGACCGAAGGTCATCCACTTCCCGCGCCTGCTGCTCAACTCCGTTGTCATCACCGGTCTTTCGGTGATCGGCGGTGTGATGACCTCGATGATGGCGGGCTACGCCCTGGCCCGGCTGCGCTTCCCCGGCCGCAAGGTGTGGTTCTACGTCTTCGTCGGCAGCATGCTGCTGCCCCCGGTGGTCGGCATCATCCCGCTGTTCCAGCTCTTCAAGGACATCGGCTGGTACGACACCTGGCTGCCGCTGATCGTCCCGGCCTTCCTCGGCGGCAATCCGCTCTTCATCTTCCTGGCCCGCCAGTACTTCCTGTCGATCCCGCACTCCATCGACGAGGCGGCCAAGGTCGACGGCGCGGGGCACGTCCGGATCTTCTTCAGCGTGATGCTGCCGATCACGAAGCCCGCCTGGATAACGATGTCAATCCTGGCCTTCCAGATGTCCTGGAACGACTACCTCAACCCACTCATCTACCTGTACTCGTCCCAGAAGTGGCCGCTGAGCGTCGGCATGGCCTCCTTCGTCACCCAGTTCGCCGGCCAGACCCCGGACTGGAACCTCTACATGGCCACCAACCTGCTCTACATGCTCCCCCCACTGGCCGTGTTCTTCGTCGCCCAGCGCTACTTCATCCAGGGCCTGAGCGCCCTGGGCACCGTCAACCAGCGCTGATCCGCACCCCGTCCCGACCCACCTACGAGCCGTATGCCAGCCAGGTATCAGGAGGCCACGATGAAACGATGGATCCGTTGCGCCGGAGTGTTGCTGTCGGCGGGGGGACTGCTCGCGACGGCGGCGTGCGGCGGCTCGTCCGGGAAGCAGTCGGACGGCAAGGTGACGGTGACCCTCATGACCTGGGAGTCCGCCACCACCAACAAGGCCATCGACCAGGCCCTGACCGGCTTCCACGACCCGAACATCACGGTCAAGCGCGTCGACACCCCCAACGGCAACTACAGCGACAAGCTCGCCGCCCTCACCCAGGCCAAGAAGCTCCCCGACCTGTTCTGGTGCGGCAACGACACCGAGCAGCAGTACACCAGCCAGGGCCTGCTCACCGACTGGGCCTCCCGGCTCTCCGGCTCCACCGACTTCGGCGCGAGCAGCTTCGTCTCCTCCACCATGAAGAACTGGAAGACCGCCGACGGCAAGATCGGCGGCGTCCCGTCCCTGCTGAACACCTACGGCATCTGGTACGACGTCGACGCCTTCAAGGCCGCCGGCCTCACCGTGCCCGCGGCCGGCTGGACCTGGGACCAGATGTTCGCCGACGCCGCGAAACTGCACGCGAAGGGCGCCAAGTACGGCCTCGTGGCAGATGCGTTGACGTCCACGGACGGCCCGTTCTCGCTCAGCACGTACGCGCTGTCGGCGGGCGGCGCGCCGTTCGCCGACGATGTCCACCACCCCACGAAGACGACCATCGACACGACGTACACCGACGGCGTCCGCAAAGTCGTGGCGGGGATCAAGAGCGGGGCCGTCGCGCCGCCCGGATACGACATCAGCAACCAGCAGGCGCTGTTCGCCGCCGGACAGATCCCGATGCTGTGGAGCGGCCAGTGGCTGGCGGCCGGCTTCCTCACCGACAAGCCGAAGATCAAGTACGGCTTCGCGCCGCTTCCCCAGCAGACCAAGGCGGCCACCCTCTACGACGCGGTGGGCATCTGCACCCCGTCGTACACGCAGAACGCGGACGCCACCTTCAAGGTCCTCAAGTACCTCGACTCCACGGTGTGGACCAAGGTGCTGCCCGACTCCCCCGTCGCGGCCCCGGCCTATCTCTCGTCCCAGAGCGCCTACTTCGGCGCCCTCGACAAGGCCGGTCTGACGACCGTCGCGTCCACCGTCAAGGCGGGCCTGAACACCCCGACCACCATCGGCGTCCGCTTCACCACCCAGTGGGCCAGCCAGTCGAATGACCTGATCACCGCCTACTGGCCGGACATCCTCAACGGCAAGAAGCCGCTCTCCGACCTCCAGACGATGACCGGCAAGATCAACGATGTGATCAAGAGCAACGGTTAGCGACCGGGCCGAGCGGCGGGCCGGGACCCGAAACGTATCCTGGGAGCGGTCCCGGCCCCCGGCACGCGATGGAAGGTTGGTCTTCAACTCACGTGAGAAGTCGTCCCCCGCACAGCCAGAACACCCGGCCCACGATGCGCGACGTCGCGGAGCGGGCCGGAGTCGCCGTCGTCACCGTCTCCCGCGTCGTCAACGGCATCGGCACGGTCCGCGAGGAGACGGCCGAGCGCGTGAACGCGGCGATCACCGCCATCGGCTACCAGCGGAACGAGATCGCGCGCTCCCTGCGCCCCGGCCAGAACTCGATGACCATCGGCCTGCTGCTCGGCGACCTCACCAACCCGTTCTACGCCTCCCTCGCCAAGGCAGCCGTCGAAGTCGCCAACGAGGCAGGCTACGCAGTGCTGTTGAGCACAGCCGACGAGGACCCGGAGGTGGAGCGCCGGGCCGTGGGCGAGCTGATCGGTCGCCGGGTCGCCGGGCTCATCATCGTCCCCGACCAGGGCGACCACGCCTTCCTCAACGAGATCAACGGCCACGACCACGTGCCCATCGTCTTCGTCGACCGGCCGGCCACCGGCGCCGAGGCCGATGTCGTCCTGGTCGACAACGAGGAGGGCGGACGCAAGGCCACCCAGCACCTCGTCGACCAGGGCCATCGTCGGATCGCGATCCTCGTCGCGCCCTCCTACTACAGCACCGGCCGCCGACTGCGCGGCTACCGCAAGGCGCTGCGCCGCAGCGGCATCGAGCCCGACAACGACCTGGTCGTCACCCTGCGCGCAGGCACCACCGAGGAGGCCGAGATGGCCACCCGCACCCTGCTCACCTCCGCGAACCCGCCCACCGCGGTCTTCTCCACCACGGGCTTCCTCACCGAGGGCGTCCTGCGCGCCTGCCGTGAGCTCAAGACCTCCGTCGCGATCGTCGGCTTCGACGACTTCAAGCTGGCCGACATGCTGCCCACCCCGGTCACCGTCGTCACCTCCGACACCGAGGAACTCGGCCGCCACGCGGCCAACTTGCTCCTCGACCGCATCAACGGCGACGACGCCCCCTCCCGCCGTACCGTCCTCCCGGTGCAGCTGATCGCACGCGGCACCGGGGAGATCGGGCACCCGTAACGTCAGTACAGCGTCCGCCACTTGGCACGCGGCCAGGCGAGCACGGCGTAGAGCTGCGCCAGTGCCGCCTGCTGGATCGCCTGGGTGCCACCGGCCGTGTCGAAGTGCACGAGTCCGGTGGCGGGATCCCGCATCGTGTCCCACACCTGGTCGGCGTAGTCCGCCATCGCCCGGTGGTAGGTGTCCTTCCCGGTCACCGACTCCAGGAGCAGCAGGTTCTTGAAGAAGATCGAGTTGAAGAACACGGGCTGCGTGAACAGCCGCCCCTCCGTGACGTAGTAGGCGTACGCGGCCTCGGCGATCCGCTCCGCCCGGCGTAGGTAGGCGCGATCGCGAGTGACCTGGTACAGCAGCACCGCCACACCCACCGGCACGCCCTGGTTGTAGGACCAGAACGTCTTCTCGACGGTCCCCTGAAGGTCAAGGTGATCCCAGTAAAGGCCACTTGGGCTCTGCAGATGCGTGTTCGTCCAGTCGTGGAAGCGCCTCGCCCAGTCCAGGTAGTCGGCCTCGCCGGTGATCTGGTGCAGCCGCAGGGCGAGTTGGGCGCCCGGCATGTTGGAGACGGTGTTGCGGTCGTGGCTCCAGCCGGCCTGCGTCCAGAAGACCCCGCCCGGCGCGGCATGACCGCTGTCGGTGTCCCAGCCGGACCGGACCAGGGCGAAGATCTCCTTCGCGCGGGCCAGCGCGGCGGCGTCCCCGGTCTGCAGATACCGCTGGACCTTCGCCAGGCCGACCCATTCGTTGTCGTCGTAGAACATGTCTCCGCCCGAGCCGTACGGCGCGACGGGGTAGGAGGCGTAGCCGGGAAGGCCGGTGGTGCCTCCGCCGGGCTTCCAGTAGTGCTCCTGTGCCGCCGCCCGTCGGGACAGTTCGGGCTCGAACTCCCCGTCCACGGCAGTGAGATCGAGGGCGGCGATGTGCACCTGGGAGAAGGGCCATTCGTACGAGTACGGGTTGTCGCCGCCCGCCGCCGGGAGCTGCTCGCGGACGAGCCCGGAGCCGTCGGTGGTGTCGAAGTGTCTTCTCAGCGCGGAGTACGCGTCTCTCGCGCGGGACAACGCCTTTGCGGAACTCGGCCGTTCGGCCGCGTCCGCCGGTGTGACGGCCGTCGCCGTCAGCGCGGCCAGACCGGAACCGATCATCACTCGCCGGGAGGGGCGCAGGGACATGGTGGCCTCCAAGGGTGCGGGTGATGGAAACGTTGCCATCGACTCAGGAGGCCGTCAACGCCTCTGACGGCACGGGCAGTTCACTCCCGGGGCATTCTGGTCCGGACCATTGACGGGTGAACCTGGCTGGTGGAACCCTCGCGATGGTTACGTTTCCAACGGTGAGTTCGTGCAGCCCCCCACGGCGAAGCAGGAGACCTCGACATGACCGTTCCGGCACTGTTCAAGAGACGCCTGAGCGCCGCCCTCACCATGGTGCTGCTGCTGGCACTCGTCCCGGCCCTGCTGGTGCTGCGCGCCGCACCGCCCGCCCAGGCCCTCGACAACGGCCTCGCCAGGACGCCCCCCATGGGCTGGAACGACTGGAACGCCTTCGGCTGCAACGTGACCGAGCAGCTCGTCGAACAGACCGCCGACTACCTCGTCTCCTCCGGGCTGAAGGACGCCGGGTACCAGTACGTCAACATCGACGACTGCTGGATGACCTCGGCCCGCAACGCGGCGGGTCAACTCGTCCCCGATCCGGTCAAGTTCCCCGACGGCATCAGCGGCACCGCCGCCTATGTGCACAGCAAGGGCCTCAAGCTCGGCATCTACGAGAGCGCCGGCACCGCCACCTGCGCCGGCTACCCCGGCAGCCTCGGCCACGAGCAGACGGACGCCAACAGCTTCGCCGCCTGGGGCGTGGACTACCTCAAGTACGACAACTGCAACCACCAGAACGTGCCCGACCAGCAGCGCTACACCGCGATGCGCGACGCCCTCGCGGCAACCGGCCGCCCGATCGTCTACAGCCTCTGCAACTGGGGCCTCGCCGACGTGTGGACCTGGGGCGCGGGCGTCGGCAACAGCTGGCGCACCACCGACGACATCAACGTCAACTTCTCGACCGTGGTGTCCATCTACAAGGCCAACGTCAAACTCGCCGCGTACGCCAAGCCTGGTGCCTGGAACGACCCCGACATGCTCGAAGTCGGCAACGGCATGTCGTTCACCGAGGACCGCTCCCACTTCAGCCTCTGGTCGGAGATGGCAGCGCCCCTGATCGCCGGCACCGACCTGCGCAAGGCCAGCGCCGCCACGCTCTCCCTCTACGGCAACAAGGACGTCATCGCCGTCGACCAGGACTCCCTGGGCAAGCAGGGCACCGAGATCTCCAACTCCGGTGGCCTGCACGTCCTTTCCAAGCCCCTCGCCAACGGCGACGTCTCGGTGGTCCTCTTCAACGAGAACTCCTCCGCCGCCACCATCACCACCTCCGCGACGGCGGCCGGCCTCCCCTCGGCGTCCTCGTACAAGCTCAACAACCTCTGGTCACACGTGATCAGCAGCACCACCGGCACCATCTCGGCGAGCGTCCCCGGCCACGGCTCGGTCATGTACCGGGTCTCCGCCGGCAGCGGCACCAGCGTCGGCACCACCCACCCGCTCATCGGCGCCTCCTCCAACCGCTGCCTCGACGCCTACAACGGCGAGACCACCCCCGGCACCAAGATCGAGATCTGGGACTGCGGCGGCGGCACCAACCAGGCCGTGACCATCACCGCCGCCGGTGAACTCCGGCTCTACGGCGGCACCCAGTGCCTGGACGCCTACGACAACCAGACGAGCAACGGCACCAAGGTGCAGCTCTACACCTGCAACGGCGGCGCCAACCAGAAGTGGAGCCTCAACCCCAACGGCACCATCACCGGCACCCAGTCGGGCCTGTGCCTCGACGTCACCGGCGGCGATCAGCCCGCAGGCAACGTCAACGGCACCGCGCTGGAACTCTGGTCCTGCAACGGCGGCGCCAACCAGCAGTGGCGCCTGGGCTGACCCCCGCATCCCCCCACACCCACGGAGCCGGCATGACATCAACAGCTAGACGAATCAGGCAGGTCGGGACCGGTCTGATCGCCGCCCTGGCCCTGTTCGTGCCGGTCTCCACCGGCGTCGCGACCGCAGCCCCCGAGGCGACGATCTGCAACAAGTACTGCGACGCCCGCGACCCCGCCCTGTCCCCGGGGGACCGCCAGCCGGTGTCGGCCACCATCTACTCGCGCACCCTCACCCTGCACTTCGACGACACCGACGCGATGGGCTGGGCCTCGATCACCAACGGCAGCCCCGGTGACGAGGTCTGGCTCGACCGCTCCTTCGACGGCGGCCGTACCTGGAGCTCGGGCAGCAAGCTCGGCGACACCACCATCCCTGCGGGGCAAGGCGGTTGGCGCACCCTGATGTACAACGTCGACGACTGGAACGCCCTCGGCGTCGGCGCCCTGCGCGCCTGCGGCAAGGCCGGTGACCGGCCCGAGATCGCCTGCACGCAGTGGGCCCGGACGACGTGGAACGCGGCCAGCCGCCCAACTGCCGCCGCCACGGCGCTGATGCAGTCGTACAACCTGGGCACCGGCCTGTTCGACAGCACCGGCTGGTGGAACTCCGCCAACGCCCTGACCGCCCTCATCGACAACATCCGCGTCACCGGCATGGGCAGCTACAAGTACGCCATCGCCAACACCTACGACCGCAACCTCTCCGCCCAGGGCGGCAACTTCACCAACGACTACATCGACGACACCGGCTGGTGGGGACTGGCCTGGGTCGACGCGTACGACCTGACCGGTGACTCCCGCTACCTCAACACGGCCCGCGCGGACGCCGATTACATGGCCCGCTACTGGGACTCGACCTGCGGCGGCGGGGTGTGGTGGAGCACCGCCAAGACCTACAAGAACGCGATCGCGAACTCCCTCTACCTGGAGCTGAACGCGGCCCTGCACAACCGCATCGCGGGCGACACCACGTACCTCGGGCGCGCCAACGCCGAGTGGTCCTGGTTCAAGGGCACCGGCATGATCAACGGCTCCCATCTGGTCAACGACGGCATCAACCTGGCGACCTGCGGCAACAACGGCGACACGACGTGGTCGTACAACCAGGGTGTGCTGCTCGGCGGCCTTTCGGAGTTGTACCGGGCGACCGGCGACTCGGGCCTCCTCACCACCGGGCGGCAGATCGGCGACGCCTCGACCACGTCGACGGCCCTCAACTCCGGTGGCGTCCTGCGGGAACCGTGCGAGACGAGCGGCTGCGGTGGTGACGGGCCGTCGTTCAAGGGGGCGTACATCCGGGGGCTGAGTGCCTTCAACTCCCGCCTGTCCGACCGCCCTTACACCTCGTACATCACGCGGCAGGCCAATGCCGCCTACGCGAACGACCGCAACGCCCTCGACGCGTACGGGCTGCACTGGGCCGGGCCGCTGGACTCCACCGACGCGGCCCGGCAACAGAGCGCGCTCGACCTGATGAACGCGGCGAATTGACCGTCCGTCACTTCCGTTTCGCGGACACCGCCAAGGCCTTGAACTCGTCCCACCGCACCCGGGGACGAGTCAGGCCGCGTCGCTCCAGATAGCGGGCGGTGGCGCGGCGGGTGTCGCGCAGGACGCGGAACGCGTCGGTCGGGCGGCCCGTGCCCATGGGCTCCACCACCTTGGCGGGGACCAGCAGCCAGCCGTCGCCGTCGGCCTTCAGGGTGCCCCGGACAAGGGCGTTGTGCATGTTGTTCAGCTGCTCGTCGTGCCGGTGCACCAGGAGCGAGGCGGGACCCTCGGTCGCCGCGCAGTCTGCGGGCACCTCCACCGCGAAGCCGGCCTCGGCCGGTACGGGCCGCGTGCGGGCGAGCACCGGCGCCCCGGACGCGTCGCGCGCGGCGAGCACCGCCGAGGAGAAACGGGCGAGTTGGGCCGCGCCCGGCAGCGAATCCCCTGCCTTCGGGTCCTGTTGGTCCGACGCGGGGAGCGGCGGTCGTACGACGATCTGGTCCGGGGTGACGGTGATCAGCAGCCGGAGGTAGTACCAGTCCATCAACCGTCGCAGGGGAGGGGAGACGTACGCCTTGCTGTGCGGCTGCCGTTCGAAGAGCATCCGCCAGTAGTCCTCGGCTCCCCGAGGGCCCGTCATGATCTCGTCGGGGCACTCGGCACGGCCGCCGACGAAGATCTGCGGGGCGTGGTCGAGGCCGCTTCCGGTGGGGTCGGAGAAGAGGAGGGCGACGCGGCCGTCCCGGCGGATGTTCAACGCCTTCTGCGTGAAGGCCAGGGACGTGCTCAGCAGGAGCGTGCCGTCCTGCTGCCGCCGCACGGCGGTCGGCCAGGCGAGCGGTGTGCCGTCGCGGCCGAGGGTGACGAACTCGCAGGTGCGGTAGGCGTCCAGGACGTCGAGCGGCGCGGAGTCGAGAAGGGTCACCGGCTCCGCTCCCCGTCCAGCGGGCCGCGTATCGCCCGGCAGGCGGCGGCGTACCGGCGGCGGCCGACGGCCTTCCACAGCAGTCGGCCGACCAGCGGGGTCCTGCCGAGGAAGTACGCCCGCTCCTCGGGTGTGGCGTCTTCCAGGATCGCGCCGAGCGCGATCAACAGCCTGTTCCTCGGGATCCGTTCCAGCCCGCGGCGCCCGACCAGGTCCCACTCCTCGGCCGAGAGATGCTCCGCGACCAGGGGCAGCACCAACTGCTCCTCGTCGTCGAGGTGTTCGAGCAGCAGGGCCGAGTGCTGTTCCAGCGCGAGCGCCAACTCCTCCCCGGCGACGGTGTCCGCCGCCCGCTGCCACGCGGCCGTCCACTCCGTCACGACCGTCAGGCTCACGTCGACGTGCTGGTGCTGCTCCTCCATGCGGGCCACCAACTGGCCGTCCGTGACACGACGTTGGAGGTGTGGCCAGATGAGTTCGTCCTCGACCGAGTGGTGGCTGTGCAGTCCCGCCACATACTCGCGCAGATGCTCCGCGACCTTCGTCGCGCGGGCCGTGTCGCCGTCGGGGACGGCCCGTACCAGGCGGGGCAGATACGCCGACTCGCGGCGGAAGACCCGGTGGACCACGATCATCTCGTGGGTGTAAGGACGCTCGGCCGTGGGAAGTTCGTCCGTCGTGCTGGTGGGTGACACGCTTGCTTGCTCCAACGATCGGATATCGGTAACAGCCTCCAAGGGTCGTGCGGCCCTCTTGGCGTCCACTTGGCGCGGTCGCCGCGGTGATCTCCGCAGGCCTGTGGGAAGGACGTTTATCGTCTGTTGACCGGGCTTCGGCACGGCTCGGGTAGATTCCCGCGCCGTGCTGCGTATTCGAGTCCTGGGTTCGTTGGGCGCCGATGACGAGGGGCGACCGGTAGGACTCGGTGCTCCACGCCAACGGGCCGTGCTGGCGCTGCTGATCGCGGCCCGCGGAACCGTAGTACCCGTCGACCGGATGGCGGACGCGCTGTGGCGCGGCGCACCGCCGAGCCGTGCCACGGTCTCCCTGCACACCTACGTGTCCCACCTGCGCCGCGCCCTCGAACCGGGCCGGCCGCCGCGCACCCCGGCGACCGTGCTGGTCACCTCGCCGCCCGGCTACGCCCTGCGGCTGCCCGAGGACGCGGTGGACGCCCGGCGCTTCGAGACCTGGGTCGCCCGCGCCCGGCGGGCCCCGGCCGAGGAGGCCCGCGCACTGCTCGCCGAGGCACTCGCCTGGTGGCAGGGCCCGGCCTTCGCGGAACACGCGGACGAGGCCTGGGCCGAGCCGGAGGTGACCCGCCTGACCGCGCTGCGCGCCGAGGCCCGCGAACTCGCCGTCGCCGCCGACCTGGGCACCGGACGCCCGGCCGAGGCGGTACCGGCCGCCGAACTCCTCGTACGGGAAAGCCCGTTGCGGGAGGAGGGATGGCGGCTGCTCGCCCTCGCCCAGTGGGCCTGCGGACGACAGGCCGACGCCCTCGCCGCGCTGCGGGGCGCGACCCGGGTCCTGCGCGAGGAACTCGGCTGCGACCCCGGCCAGGCCCTGGCGGAACTGGAACAGGCGGTACTGAACGGACGGCTCGACGTGCTGCGCGCACAGGTGCCGCACCGTGCCGAACTGCGCGCCGAGCCAAGCGCGTTGGTCGCCTGGCGTAGCGAACACCGTGCCAGGACCGGCGAGTTCGGCGGCGAACCGGGCGCGGACACCGACCTCGTGCCGAGCCACAGTGGTGAACCACGCACCGGAGCCGCCCTCTTCGTGGGCCGTGACAGCGAGCTGCACGCGCTGGACACCGCCGCGCGGGCCGCCCGGCGGCGGGGCGGTGTCGTGCTGGTCACCGGCGAGGCCGGGGTGGGCAAGTCCGCGCTGCTCGGACGGGTCGAGGGACGGCTGCGGTCGGCCGGGTGGACGGTGGTGGTCGGGCGGTGCCCGCAGTACGAGGGCGCGCCGCCCGCCTGGGCCTGGGCGGAGGCGCTCGGCGCGCTCGCCCGCGAACTGCCGCCCACGCGCCCCGCCGAACTGGCCGTACTGCTGCGCGAGCAGGACAGCGCGGCCGTCACGACCCGGGACGAGGCGACCGCCGGCCGCTTCCGGATGCATCGCGCCTTCGCCGCCTGGCTCCGCGCGGCGGCCGGTGAGTTCCCGCTCGCCGTCGTCCTGGAGGACCTGCACCGGGCCGACGGCGAGACCCTCGCCCTGCTCGAGGCCGCGTCCACCGTCACCGGCGTACCCCTGCTCACCGTCGCCAGCTACCGGCCCGCCGAGGCGGGGGAGCACCTGGGCAAGACCCTCGCCCACCTCGCCCCCGCCGCACCCCGGCGCGTCGCGCTGAGCGGCCTGGCCCCGCACGACGTCGCCACCGTCGTCGACGCCGTGTGCGGTGGACCCGTGGACCCGTGGACGGTCACGGCCCTCGCCGAACGGACCGGCGGCAACCCGTTCTACGTCCTGGAGAGCGCACGGCTGCTGGCCGGCGAGGGCGCCCTCGTCGCCGTCTCCGAGGTCCCGCAGGGCGTACGCGACGTGCTGCGCAGACGGCTCGCCCTGCTGCCCGCCACCGCCCGCGCGGCCCTGCGGCTCACGGCCGTCGTGGGCCTGGAGGCCGACGCGACCGTCCTCATCGACGCGGCGGACACCGACGAGGACACGGTGCTGGAGGGCCTCGACGCCGCCCTCGCCGCCGACCTGCTGACCGAGTCCGGCCCCGGACGCGTCCGGTTCGTGCACGCGCTGGTCCGGGACACCGTGTACACCGACCTGTCCGGAGTGCGCCGGGCCCGCCTGCACGCCCGCGTCGCGCAGGCGCTGCGCCGTCACCGGCCGAACGAACTCGCGGCCCTGGCCCACCACTTCGCCCACTCCGGCAGCACCGCGCACGCGCCCCTCGCCGTCGACTACGCGCTCCGCGCGGCCGAGGCGGCCGAACGGCGCTACGCCCACGACGTCGCCGTGGACCTGATCCAGCAGGCGATCGAGACCCGCGCCGCCGCCACCGGCCCGGCCGCCGAACCGGACCAACTGGACGACACCGTAAGCCTGTTGGTGAGGCTGCTCGGCGCGCAGATCAGGGCCGGTTCCACCGACGCGGCCCGCCGCACCCGGCAGCGCGCCGTCGAACTCGCCGAACAGGCCGACCGGGGCGACCTGGTGGCCGCGGTCTACGGCGCCTGGACCGAACCCTCGCCCTGGCGCAGCAGACTGGAGGGCTTCCGCGACCGGACCACCCTGGAACGCCTGGAACGCCTCGCGTCCGATCCCGGCCTCGACGACCCCACCCGCGCACGGGTGTTGCAGGTCTACGTCGAAGCGGTGGCGGCCGAGAACGCGCCCCACGCCCTGGAAGCGGCCCGCACCCAACTCGCGCTGGCCCGCGCAGGCGGCGAACCGCGCCTGCTCGCCGCCGCGTTGATGACCTCGGCCAAGCTCCTGCCGCTGGAGACACAGGCCGCCGCGCGGACCCCGCTGGTCGCCGAACTCCGCCGACTCGCCCACGCGCACGATCTGCCGGCCTACCGCTGGGTCCCCGAACACCTCGACGGCATGACCGCCGGCACGCTCAACGACCCCGCCGCGGTACGCCGGCACACCGCGCGGGGACTCGAACTCGCCCACCGCTACCGCATGGTGTGGGCGCAGGGCCTGGGCGTCGCGACCTCGGCCATGCTGGCGACGGTCGCCGGCCGCTTCGACGCGGCGGAGGCCGGGTACGCCGAGGCCGACGTCCTGCTGCGACGCGTCGGCTCGCACCACGCCCGCGGACTGCGCACGCTGGGCCTGACCACCATCCGGCTCGCCCAGGACCGGGTGGCCGAGATCGAACCGGTGATGCGGAAGGTGTACGAGACCGTCGGCGCCCCGTGCGGGGTGGCGCTCGCCCTCATCCTGGCCCGCCTCGGCAGACTGGACGAGTCACTCGCGGTGCGCTGTCCGCCGGAGCCCGTGACGGACCACCTGTACGGCCTGGAGCTCGACTTCCGTGCCCAACTCGCGGTACTGCACGGCGACGTGGACCTGGCGTCGGCGCTGATCCCGCAGCTGCTGCCGGTCCGGGACCAGCTCGCCGGCGCGGCCGGAGCCGCCTATGCGACCCGCCCCCTCGCCCATGCCCTCGCCGACCTGTACCGGCTCCTGGGCGAGGACGGTCCGGCGGCCGACAACTACACCCTGGCCGAGCACACCGCCCTCGCCTGGGGCTCGACCCACCTGGCCGACCGGGCCCGCGAGGCGATGGCGGTCCTGGCGGCAGCACGGGCGCGGCGCCGGACGTTCGCGACGTAGGAAGGGCGAGGAGCCGGCCCTTCATCCCTGTCCGGTCAACAGCCTTCGTGGATTGGCGATGCGGAAGGCGTACGCCGCCGCTCCGCCCAGCCCGTGACCCGGATGCCGCGGCGGTTCGGCGTACGGCCGGTCCGAGCCCTGGACCACGGCGTTCACGCCGAGGGCGCGGACGGTCGCTTCGACGGCGGTCGGGCCGTAGGACGACGTCTCGACGAACACCCCGAGATCGGCCCGCCCGGGTCCGCCGCCCCGGGCGGCCAGCCGTTCCCCGTGCAGCGGGGCCAGTCCGGCCAGCAGGGCGAAGCACACCCGCAGGCGCGGGTGGCGCGGTCGGCCGAAGGCGTGGAAGGCGTACCAGGCGGCGTGCATCTGCTGGACGTACGGCACCATCGCGGGCCACCAGCCGGGGTCCGCCGGGGAACCCACCGCGGGCCCCGGGTGGACGAGGAGGGGGAGGTCGCGCTCCTCGAGCAGGTCGAGGAGCGGGGCGCAGCGGTCGTAACCGGCCGCGTCCGCAAGGGAGTCGGCGGGAAGCTGGAGACCGGCGAAGCCGCGGTCGAGGTCCTTGGCGGTCGCCGTCGCGTCGATGTCCCGCACGCAGGCCGCGGCCCAGGCCCCGAACGGCTCGGGCAGTGCGGCCGCGCCGTCGTGGTAGGCGTCGAGCAGCGGCCGGGCCTCCGCGGCGGGCAGCCACTCGACGCCGATCGGGGCCGACAGCGAGACGAGCACCCGGTCGAGACCGTCGGCGGCGGCGAGTTCCGCGCGCCGGGCGAGGTCATGGTCGGCGGGCGATATCTCGAAGGGCGGTTCACCGTCCAGGAACAGGGTCCAGCCGTCCAGGTACGGCGGTTCGCGGCGGGCGCGCAGAGCCGTCACCAGCGAAGGGGTCCACAGATGCTGGTGTACGTCGACATTGGTCATGTCGCTTCTCCCGCCAAGGCGTTGAGTGTGCCCGTCGACGACGACCACGGTCACCCATGGTCTCTCCCCATGTCCTGTCATGAGTGAATCTAGCGGCTCGGCCGGTGATGATCGAGTGGTGGGGAGCGGGGGCCCGGCGTACCGTCGAACGGTGAGCACCCAGACCGTCACACGGGAATCCGGTGGTGGCGGAAGCACGATGGCGCTGCTGGTCATCGCGGCGTGTCAACTCATGGTCGTCCTCGACATCACGATTGTGAACATCGCGCTCCCGCACATCCAGAGCTCCCTGGGTTTCTCCACCACCAGCCTGGCCTGGGTCGTGAACGCCTACACCCTCACCTTCGGCGGACTGCTGCTGCTCGGCGGCAGGGCGGGCGACATCCTCGGCCGGCGGCGCGTGTTCGTGTTCGGCGTGCTGCTCTTCGTGCTCGCGTCCCTGCTCGGCGGGCTCTCCCAGAACTCCGGCGAACTCCTCGCCGCCCGTGCCCTCCAGGGCGTCGGCGGTGCCATCGCCTCGCCGACCTCTCTCGCCCTCATCAGCACGACGTTCCGCGAAGGACCGGAGCGCAACCGGGCGTTCGGGGTCTTCGCCGGTGTCTCGGCGGGCGGCGGCGCGATCGGGCTGCTGATGGGCGGGATCCTCGTCGAGTGGCTGAACTGGCGGTGGGTGCTCTTCGTCAACGTGCCCATCGGACTGCTCATCGTCCTGGCCACCCCGCGCTGGATCCGCGAGTCCGAACGCCACCCGGGCCACTTCGACATCACCGGCGCGCTGACCTCCACCGTGGGCATGGTGCTGCTGGTCTACGGCTTCATCCGGGCCGCGCAGGAGGGCTGGCGGGACTGGCTGACCCTGGCCTCGTTCGGCGCGGCCGTCGTCGTCCTCGCCGCGTTCGTCCTGGTCGAGCGGCGCTCCCGGCAGCCGATCACCCCGCTGCACATGTTCCGCGACCGCAACCGGGCCGGAACGTACGCCATCATGCTCTGCCTCTCCGCGGCGATCTTCGGCATGTTCTTCTTCCTCACCCTCTTCGTGCAGGACGTGCTGGGCTTCAGCCCGCTCATGGCCGGCCTCGCCTTCCTGCCGGTCAGCGCCGTGATCGCGGTCGGCGCGGGCCTGGCCTCGCGGTTCCTGCCGACCTACGGGCCCAAGCCGTTCATGGTGGTGGGCGCGCTCCTCGCCGCCGGGGGCCTGTCCTGGCTGACGCTGACGGACGTCCACTCCACCTACGCGGGCAGTGTGCTCGGCCCGATGCTGGTGTTCAGCCTGGGGATGGGCATGGAGTTCGTCTCGCTCACCCTGATGGCGCTCTCCGACGTGCCCGTCCAGGAGACCGGCGCGGCCTCCGGACTCCTCAACGCGACGCAGCAGGTGGGCGGTTCACTCGGTCTTTCCATCCTGGTGACGATGTTCGGCACGGCCAGCAGGAACGAGGCGAAGGACCAGATCCCCGCATTTCTCTCCCAGGCGACTCCGGCCGAGCGCCTGCGCTTCCAGCGCACCGGGCAACTCCCGGGCACCTGGGGCGACCAGGTCCTCACCTCGGGAGCGTCGGCCGCCTTCGTCATGGCCGCGATCTTCACCGTGGTCGCCGCGCTGATCGCCGTCGTCGTGATCCAGGTGCGCCCCTCCGACCTGGAACGCCTCAAGGGCGGCACGGGAGTCGGGCCGGTCTGAGCGTCAACTCCCGTGATACCGCGGCTCCTTCGGGATCCGCTGCTCGAACCACACCACCTTGCCCGTGCTCAGTCGCGTCGCCCCCCAGCGCTGCGCGAGCCGGTTCACGAGGAACAGTCCGCGACCGCCCTCGTCGCCCGGCCCCGCCTCCCGCATCCGGGGCACCTGGGGCGAGTCGTCGGTCACCTCGCAGCGCAGCACGTCGGTGCGCAGCAGCCGTAGGGAGATCGGGCGCGAGGCGTACCGTACGGCGTTCGTGACGATCTCGCTGACCATGAGTTCCGTGCTGTCGAGCAGGGCGTCCAGGCCCCAGCGGCGCAGCACCCGGCGGGTCAGCCGGCGGGCCTGGCCCGCGGTGAGCGGGTGCGGGTCGAGGTGCCAGTAGCCGACGCTGTCCGGCGGGAAGCCCTCGAAGCGGGCGGTGAGCAGCGCGATGTCGTCGTCGCGGGGACCCGGCGCCAGCGCGGCGAGGATGCGGTCGCACAGCCGCTCCAGCGAGGACAGGCGGTGTCCGTGCCGGGTGGACTGCAGGTGGGTGCGCAGGGCCTCGACGCCGGTCCCCACGTCCATGGCCCGGGACTCGACCAGGCCGTCGGTGTAGAGCACCAGGGTGGTGCCGGTGGGCGCGGGCATCTCCACCGACTCGAAGACGACTCCGCCGACACCGATCGGGGCGCCCGGCGGCACCCGCAGGACCTCCGCCTGGCCGTTCGGGCGCAGCAGGACCGCCGGCGGGTGGCCGGCGTTGGCCATGAGGAGACGGTGCGAGATCGGGTCGTAGATCGCGTACAGGCAGGTCGCGATGTGGTCGCTGCCCAGGCGCTGGGCCTGTTCGTCGAGGTGGTGCAGCACCTCGTGCGGGGGCAGGTCGAGACCGGCGAGGGTCTGCACGATGGTGCGCAGCTGGCCCATGATCGCGGCCGAGGTCATGGAGTGGCCCATGACGTCGCCGACGATCAGCGCGACCCGGTTGCCGGGCAGCGGTATCGCGTCGTACCAGTCGCCGCCGACCTGCGCGGTCTTCGACGCGGGCAGATAGCGGCTGGCCAGCTGCACACCGGTCGGCTCGGGCAGCGAGGACGGGAGCATCGTGTGCTGGAGGGTGTCGGCGACGGAGGCCTCGTGGCCGTACATCACGGCCTTCTGGACGCCGATCGCGGTGTGGGTGGCCAGCTGGGAGGCGACGAGGAGGTCGTCGCCGGTGAACGCGGAACGGTCGGGGCGGCGCAGCAGGACGACCGTGCCCATGACGTGGTGGCGGCCGTGCAGCGGGGCGATGATCAGCCTCCGGCCCTGCGGCAGCGTCCCCGGCGCGCTCGCCGCGGGCCCCAGCAGCTCGGCCACCGCGGGCCCGATGTCCTCCGCGTCGCCGAAGGACGGCTGCCCGGCCAGCAGCAGCTTCGCGAGCCGTCCGTCGGGCACCGGCTGTATCCGCTCGGTCACGTCCGCGTACTCGGCGTGCGGAATCAGCAGCGCGGTCCGCGCCTCGGGCGCCCGGTCGATGCTGTGCAGCTGCAGGACCACGGGCACGGCCGACTTCTCGTCCCCGACGGGCAGCGGATCGTGCAGGTGGATGACGATCGCGTCGGCGAACGCGGGCACCGCCGCCCACCGCAGCTCCCGCAGTGTCTCGTCCAGGTCCATCCCGCGGGCGATCCGTCTGGTCGCCACGTCGAGGTACTGGAGCCGGTCGGTCTGCGGTACGGGTGGGAGAGGCACCCGGTCCCATCCCGGATCCGGCGGCGTGACCGGGGCCGGGCCGCTCGGCGAACCGCCTCGCCGGGCGGTTCCGGCGGGGCCTTCGCGGGGGCTGTGTGGCTCCGTCACGCTTCGTTCCGTCCACTGGTGCGGCACTTGGCCGCCGGGTCGGTGCCAGGGCCTCAGTCGCGCCGTCGGCAGCAGAGGAAGACCTGTTCCTCGGGCGGCACGTCGGCGACCGCCGGGGCGTAGGTGTAGGAGGTCTCCTTCACGATCTCGAAGCCCGCGTCGTCCAGGATCTTGTGCAGGTCGTCGAGGAGGTAGCCGGAGACCCTGATCGTGTTGCCGAGGAAGGGGATCGCGAAGTCGTCCACATGGGCCTCCACCATCGACAGGGCGAACAGACCGCCCGGGGTCAGCAGGTGGTGGATCGTGCGCAGGGCGAGGGGGATCTCCACGCGCGGCAGCATCAGCAGGGAGAAGAACGCGGCGACGGCGTCGAAACGGCCCAGGTCGGTGGGGCCGCCCGGCCGCAGATCGGCCAGGTCGAGCTGGTGGAACGTGCCGCCGGGGACGTACTTCCCGGCCAGCTCCACCATCCGCCGGGACAGGTCGACGCCCACGAGCTCGAAGCCCGCCTCCGTCAGCTGCCGGGCGGTCGGCACGCCGGTACCGCTGCCGAGATCCAGCACCCGGGAGCCCGGGCCGAGGGACTCGATCAGCCAGTCACCTGCGGCGATCTGGCCCTCCTTGTGCGGGAAGGCCTCGTCGTAGCGGTCGCCGATGGCGTCGAAGGCCTCGGCCTGGCCCGAGCGGTCGAGCCGCAGGCTGCCGTAGTCGGCCCCGTCGTTCGCTCTGCTCACTGGAGTGGCCTTTCGTCCGCGCATAGAGGATTGTCCCACAAGTGGGGAAAGTGCGTTTCAAGTGGGAGAACGCCGTGAGGGGTGCCCCAGGGCACCCCTCACGCGACGTCGGGGGCGAGGAAAGCGAACGGACTAAATTCATTAGGAAGATGAGAAGGAAGCCCGTTCATGGCCTCGCCACGGCTGACGTTAGCAGTCAGGCGGGGATCAGGTCGCGCAGATTTTCCGGAGTCACGATCCGCGAGCCCTCGGGCAGCCCGTCCGGGCGGCGCAGACCGATGTAGGTGACCGGACCGTCGTCCGGCACCGTCCCACCGTCCCACAGCTTCACCTCGGTCGCCTCCCCGGTCATCAGGTCGACGAGATGCCGCACCGTGAGCTGCTCGCGCTCGACGATGCCGCGCAGCAGGGTCGCCACCGTCACCCGGTTTCCCTCCACCCGGTTCGCGGACGGGCTGCCCTTGAGGTACAGGTGCAGCCACTTCGCCCGCCAGCGGCCGTCCTCCCCGCGCAGGAACACCAGCGGCAACGCCACCCGCCCGGCACCGCGCAACTCCGACTTCATCCGCACGGTACGCGGCTCGAACGGCCGCCCCTGCTGCTCGCCCTCGCGCAGCATGAACCCGAAGAACGACTCCTCGACCTCCTCGAAGCCCTCGCCCGCGAAGATGTTGACCTGCGGCACGATGAACGCCCCGCGCACGGCACCGAGCCGCAGATTGATGAACTCCGAGGCCCCGTCCGGCGCTTCGACGATGTCACCGGAGTGCTCACCCTCGACGTCGGTGAGCGAGGTGTACGACAACCAGGTGTTCGTCGAGTAGTCCGCGTTGAGCATCAGCGCCGACAGATCGAAGTCGGTCCGCTGCTCGGCCTCCTTCCAGTACACGAAGAAGCGCAGCAACTCGCCCTCCACCGCCGACACGGACCCGCGCGGCAGCACCCCGAGCCCGGCCGCCGTCGCCTTCCCGCTCAACGGCAGCGCGACGTCGAGCACCTCCGGATCGACCAACAGCCGCTCCGCAGAAGGCAGTCGACGCCGCGTCTCGTCGTCGAGCGCAGCGATCAGCCGCGCCCGCTCCACCGGTCCTACGACCGTCCGCTCGTCGTCGGTCACCCAGGCGCGGCCGCGCCGGTTCACGAACACGCGCAACTCCCCGGTCTCCCGGGCCCTGTTGTGCAGATGCTCGCGCACCGACAGCACCACCCGGCCGGACACCTCGGGTGCGACCTGCTCGGCGGCGGCCACCACGGCGTCCCGCTCCTCCTGCGTGAGCGCGGTGCGCAGCAGCCGGTCCAGCGCGCGGAACAGCTTGCCGGGCGCGGACTTCAGCAGCTTCACCGCCCCCAACACGTCGTTCTCCGCGAGGAGTTCCTCGACCCGGCCGTCGAACGACCGCGCCTTCAGCTCACCCCGCGCGACCGCGAACACCTCTGCGGCATGCGGCCACTTCGGATACTCGTGCGGATGCAGCCGCTCACCGAGCCGCTTCCACTCCTCGCCGTGCGCGGCCACGTCGGCGAGCTTGGCGGGCGACGCGGCGACCACCGAGTCCAGCCCCGCGAGCAGCGCCCGCCGCACCGGCCGGGACAGCGACCGGAAACGGGTCGGCTCCGCCAGCGTCACATCGCCGTCCGACAGCGCGCAGGCCAGCCGCAGCACATCGGTGACGGTGTCCAGCAGGAGGTCCGAACCCGCCTTCAACCGGGCCTCGTTGACGATCGCGCGGTTCTCCCGGACCGGGATCTCCTTGGGCTGCGGCCCGTCGGCGCACCGCTCGGCCAGCACCCGCAGATCACTCAGGTGCTCCTCGCCGAGCGGAGTGGCGCTGCCCGCCAACGCCAGGTACAGGGCGGTGAGTTCACCGGCCAGGTCGCCTCCCGGGTGCAGCACCGTGATCCGGTCGCCCGCCGCCGCGATCAACTCGTCCTGGGCGGCGAGCATTTCGGCGTACGTGTGCTGGTACCGGCCGTAGGTCGGCAGGTCGAGCAGGTTCACCACGCCGGTCCGCAACCGCTTGAGCGTCGCGGCCGAGGTCTCCTCGTCGTAGAGCGCGTCGGTGACGCACGACATCCAGAAGTCCACGGTGTCGGGCACGTTGGCCGGGAAGCCGATGAAGTACGCGTTGTGCCGGACGTGGTCGCCGACCATCACGCGGACGGTCCGCAGGGTGCGGCCGGCGATCCGGACGACCGTCTCCCCGGACAGCCCCGACAGTCGCTCCAGCAGCTCCGGGGAGAGCTTGAAGCCCACGGACAACAGCGCGGCGTCGAACTGCCGCGCGACGGTGGCGCCTTCACCCACGGGACCCGTGGGCGTGGGGACGCGGAGCGTGTGCCGGATGACCAGCGGTTCGAGTCGGTCGATCATTCCGGCATGCTCCCAGAACCGAACAAGCGGGCGCATTCGGGTTTCTCGCAGACCTTTTCTCGCAGACCTTTTCGCGCAGGCCCGGATGTCAGGTCAGCCAGTCGTACGCCGCCCGCGCGCTGAACTCCGTCTGACCGCCCCGCAGCAGCAGTCCCGCCGTGGCGAACTCGGGGGCGTCGGCCTGCGCGGTCACGTACGGGATCGCGATGCAGCGCATGCCGGCCGCGTGCGCCGCCGCCGCGCCCGGGGCCGCGTCCTCCAGGACCACACAGTCGGCCGGAGCCGCCCCGAGCCGGCGGGCGGCCTCCAGGAAGACGTCCGGCGCGGGCTTGCCCCGGGCCACCTCGTCCGCCGAGACCACCGTCCGCAGCACCGCGTCGAGCCCGGTCCCCGTCAGGATCGCCTCGATCGCCTCCGGCGACGAACCCGAGGCCACCGCCATCGGCACCCCCTCGGCTGCCAGCAGCTCCACGAACTTCCGCATCTCCGGATACGCATGCGTGGCGGCCCGGGCCAGCGCCAGATAGCGGCTGTTCGTCTCCGCGAGCAGCTCCTCCACCGGCGCCTTCAGGCCGTAGCGCTCTTTGAGGAGGGCGAGGGTCTCCTGGGTGCTGATGCCGACGAAGCGTTCGTGCTGCGACCAGGTGAAGTCCGGGACGCCGTGCTCGGCGAGGGTCTGCCGGGTGGCTTCGTAGTAGTTCGGCTCGCTGTCCACGAGTGTTCCGTCGAGATCGAAGATGACCGAGAGGCCGCCGAGGTTGCTCATGGGTTCAGGATGCCAAGGGTCACTTCCCGGCCGCGCGGCCGACCGCCTCCACCAGCGGCAGCAGGCGGTGCGGGACCCGCTCGCGCAACACCATCTCGGTACGCGTGCGGACCACCCCCGGCAGGCTGATCAGCCGCTGGATCACATCCTCCAGATGACCGTTGTCCCGCGCCACGACCCGGGTCAGCAGATCCCCGCCACCCGTGATCGAGAACGCCTCCACGATCTCCGGTACGGCGGCCAGTGCGTCCCCCACCTCGTCGAGATGCCCCTGCGTCACCTCGATGTGCACGAACGCGAGCACCGGGTGACCGAGAGCGGCGGGGGACAGGAAGGGCCCCGTACCGGTGATCACCCCGTCCCGCTCCAGCCGGTCGAGCCGGGCCTGGAGGGTGCCCCGGGCGACGCCGAGGAGCCGGGCGTACTCGCGCACGCTGGTGCGCGGCTGCTCCAGGAGCAGCCGCAGGATGCGGGTGTCGAGTTCGTCCACGCTCATGGGTCGTGACTGTACCAATGGCTCGATGGCAGTGCACTGTGCCAATGGTCCAGCAATTCAGAGAGCACTTGAGCCAGTCTGCCGAGTGATGTTGTGATGGGCGCGTCGATGGCGCTGCGGACCTCCGTGGCGCCTTTTTCGTGTGGGCGTGCGCAAGGGGCGGGGAAGCAGTGCTGAAGCGGGTGTTCGTGGCTCCGGACCCGGGGCGGATACGGCTGCGGTTCGCCGCGAGGGCCGTCCTCGGCATCGGCCTGGCGGCGGCCGTCTGCGGGCTGACCGGGCAGTCCCTCGCGGGTGCCGTGACCGGCGGCCTCGCGGCGCTGCTCGCGTTGTTCACCGTCACGGACGCCACGCTGCGCGGACAGGCCGTCACCACCGCGCTCCTGCCCTGCGTGGGCCTCCCGGTGCTCGCCGCAGCCGCCGAACTGCACGCCCACCCCGTCGCCCGCGACCTCACCTTCCTCGCCGTGGTCGGCGCCGGCGTCTACGCCCGCCGCTGGGGACCGCGCGGCCACAGCCTCGGCGTGTTCGCGTTCATGACCTTCTTCGTGGCCCAGTTCCTGCACGCGACCACCGCCCAACTGCCCGCGCTCTACGCCGCAGTGGCTCTCTCCGTGCTCACGGCGGCGGCGGTCCGCTTCGGCCTGTGGTGCTACGAACGCCGACTGCACCCGCCCGCCGTACCCGCCCCGCCCACCGGCCGCGGCCTGGCCCGGGTGACCACCCGCCAGGCCGTCCAGGCGACCGCGGGCGCCGGATTCGCCCTCGTGGTGGGCCAGTTGGTGTCCGGGCAGCGCTGGTACTGGGCCGTCGGCGCCACCTGGTGGATCTTCGTCAACACCGCCTCACGCGGCGAGACCGTGGTCCGAGGCTTCCGCCGCGTCCTCGGCACGGTCCTGGGCATAGCGCTGGGTCTGCTGGTCGCCGTACCGGTCCAAGGCGCCCCCGTCCCCACCGCGATCCTGGTAGCGGCCTGTGTCTTCCTGATCTTCTACTCGGCAGCCGTCTCCTACACGTGGATGATGCTCTCGGTGACCTTGATGGCAGAGCTGCTCTACGGCCTCCTCGGCGTCCTGAACCCCGGCCTGCTGGCCCTGCGGTTCGCGGAGACCGGCGTCGGCGCGCTCGGCGCCGTACTGGCCGTCCTGCTGGTGCTCCCGGTGACCACCCACACCACCACGGACGCCTGGATCCAGCGCGCCCTGCGCTGCGTCCACACCTGCACCGCCGAGGCCACCGCCCGCCTCGCCGGCTCCGGCCGGGCAGACCCCACCGAACGCATCACGGAGCTCGAACAACTCCTGGGCCGGGTACGGCTCTCCGTCGCACCCCTCGTACACCCGCTGAACCCGATGCTCGGCCGCAAACGCCGCGCCCGCCGGGTGCTGGCCCTGCTCGACGACTGCGCCCACGAGATCCGCGGCCTGGCCGCGGTGGCCGCCGACCCGCAGGCCTCCCACGACAGCCGCCTCGCCGCTGCCTGCCACCGAGTCGAGACCGCGGTCGAGGCGCTCACCTACGGCGAGGCGTTGCCGCTCACGGCGACTGCGGCCGGACCGCCGGCGGAACCCGCGCTGGCTCATCTCCACGGGCTGGAGCGGGCCCTCGCGGAACTTGCGGAGCCGCTCCGCGCACGGTCCGGCATGCCCCGCTGGAACAGACTCGACGCTTTGGTCTAGACCGCTCATGATCGACTGCTACCGTCACCCCGGACAGCACTGAACCGAGAGGGGACAGCGGTGACAGACGGCGGCAGGCGGCAACGGCGGGCCTTCATCGGGTCGTTCACGGCGGCGGGCGGTCCTGGTGTCGTCGTGGCGGCCGTGGACGCGCACAGCGGTGCGCTGACCGTCCTGAGCAGTGCCGACGGTGTCCCCGACCCCTCGTATCTGGCCCTGGCGCCCGAGGGGGACACCCTCTACGCGGTCAGCGAGACGGCCGAGGGCGCGGTGGCCGCGTACCGCGTCAACGGAGCCAAGCCCGAACCGCTCGGTCCGCCGGTGCGCCTCGGCAGCGCGGGACCGACCCACCTGAGCCTGTACGCGGGGCACGTCCTGACCGCCGACTACGGCTCCGGCAGCGTCACCGCCGTGCCGGTCCGCCCCGACGGCACCCTGGCGGACCGCCCCTCCGGACGGCTTCGGCACACCGGCTCGGGCCCGCACGAACGACGCCAGCAAGGGCCACACGCCCACCAGATCCAGCCCGACCCCAGCGGCCGTTGGGCCGTCGGCATCGACCTCGGCACCGACTCCGTGCTGGTGTGCACGCTGGACGACGGACGCCCCGTACTGCACCGCGAGATCGCGCTCAGGCCCGGCTCCGGCCCCCGCCATCTCGCCTTCCACCCCGACGGCGACCGCGCCTACGTCCTCAACGAACTCACCCCGACCGTCACCGTCTGCCGCTGGGACGCCGAACACGGCGCACTGAAACCGCTGGCCGAGACCCCGGTACTGCCGGGCGCCCCGGCCGGCGACGCCGCCTACCCCTCAGGCATCGTCACCTCACCGGACGGCCGCTTCGTCTGGACGGCGACCCGCGGCGAGGACGTGCTCTCGGTGCTCGCCGTGGAGGGGGAGGGGCTGCGCATGGTCGGGACGGTGCCGTGCGGGGGCCACTGGCCGCGCGCCCTCGCCGAGGCCGAGGGGTACCTGTATGTGGCGAACGAGCGGTCCGGAGACGTGACTTGGTTCGCCGTCGACCCCGCGACCGGCATTCCGCGCCCCGGTGGCTCGATCGACGTGACCGCCGCGTCCTGCGTGGTGTTCGACTGACCCCACTGCCGCGTCCACGGCATGCCGAAGGGCCCACTCCCGCGTGAGGAGGGGCCCTTTCGGCGCTACGGCGTTACACGTGCCAGGCCGGGCCAAGCCGGACCGGATCGGGTCAGCGAACCGGTGCACCCTGCTGCTGCGGCGGGGCGATACCCAGCGCCGTCGTGTACTTGGCGAGCGCGAGCTTGCCGATCGCCGGGTACGGGCCGAGCGCCTCGGCGGCCGAACAGCCCGCCTCGGCAGCCGCGGCCTGGAGCAGACCCGGGTCGATCTCGGGGCCGATCAGATAGGGCGCCAGCGCCAGCTGCTGCGAGCCGGACCCGCGCAGCTGCTCCGCGATGGCCGCGATCGAACCCTCCTGGTCCAGCGCCGCCGCCATCACCGGCACGGCGAGACGCGCGGCGAGCAGCATGCCGGTGATACCGGCCGCCTGCACCGCCTCCTCGCCGCCCACGGACGCGAGGATGATGCCGTCCGCGGCGGTCGCCACGGTGAACAGCCGGGCACGGTCGGCACGGGCAAGACCCGCCTCGGAGAGCCGTACGTGCAGCGCTTCGGCGAGCAGCGGGTGCGGGCCGAGCGAATCGGTCAGGTCGGCCGCGACCCGGCTGTCCATGACGGCCTGGCGGACCTGGCGCAGCAGCGCGCTGTCCGGACCGGCGAGCAGCGGCACGACGACGGCCACGGGACCGTCGGGCTCCTTGACGTCGGCACCGGCGGCCTTGGCCCGCTCGAAGCGGGCGGTGCGCTCCTCGGCCGCGTGCGCGAGCACGGCCGTCAGCGTGGGGAACTCCGTGTCGTCCCCGTCGAGGTAACCGATGCGCCCGTCCAGACCGGGCAGCTCGGAGCGCGCGATGCTCACGACCTCCTCGGCGAGGCTGCGCGTGGCGGCGCTGGGCGTGCCCGGCACGGCGAGCACCAGCGCGGGCGCGCCCTCGGGAGCCGCCAGCGGCTCGGGTCGGCGGTGCCGCCCGGGCTGGCGAGGTCGCGGCATTCGTACTGGCAGGCCGGACGCGGGCCCAGTGGGGGAGCTCATGGCGAGGCATGTTACTGGCTTCTTGGGCTCCCCTGTTCGGGGAGGGTGCAGGTGAGCGGTATCCGTCCTGTTTTGTCTGATGAGTTACGTACGGATCAGAAGTGATCACCTCGCCCTGCCACGCCCACCACGTGCACCATCACGCCGTCGGCCGGCAGCGTGAGCACGCCCGCCGCGAGGTCGCGCGCGATCCGCACGGCACCGTCCAGCGGATCGCCCGCCGCCGCGACCAGTTGGGCGTGCGGCAGCCGTTTCGCCAACTCCTCGCGCACGGGTACGAGGAGCGGGTCGCCCATCCGGAACAGGCCACCGGTGAGGGCGACCCGAGGCTCGCCGGTCGTCGGGCAGACCGCGGCGGCCGACTCGGCCATGTGCCGGGCCGCGGCACGCAGAATGCCCGCCGCCACCGGGTCGTCCGGCGCGCACTGGGCGACCCGGGGTGCGAAGGAGGCGAGTACGGCGGGCCGATCCGGCCGCGGGTAGAGCTTGCCGGGCAGCCCCGGCAGCGGCCCGAACTGCTCCTCCGCGCAGGCCAGCAGAGGCCCGGAACCGCCGTCCCGCCCGTCGTACGCCCGCAGCGCCGCCTCCAGCCCGGCCCGCCCGATCCACGCCCCGCCGCCGCAGTCGCCCAGCAGATGTCCCCAACCGTCGGCCCGCCGCCAGCCGGTGAGGTCGGTGCCGATCGCGATGAGTCCCGTACCGGCCGCGACCACGGCACCGGGCCGTATCCCGAGGGCGCCGACATAGGCGCTGACGGCATCGGCGACGAGTGCGACCGTCCGCACACCGAACTCCCGCGCCAGCGCCCCCGGCAACTCCTCCCGCAACCCGTCCCCGAGGGTGGCGAGCCCGGTGGCCCCGATCACCGCCGTACCCCACTCGGCGCACCCGGCCTCATCGGCCAACGCCCGCACCATGGGCACCAGTTGCTCCATGAAATGCCCGGCGTCGATCCCCCGCGGACCGGTCCGCACCGGCTCCCCGGACGCGAGCGGCACAGACACCGGACGCCCGACTTCCCCTACGACAACCCGCAGCCCGGAACCTCCGGAGTCCACGGCGAGAAACCAGGCGCCGGCGCCCGGTGCGGGAGAGACGGCGGAGGGAAGTGGTCCGCCCGAAGCGTCAGGCGATTCCGCCGCCCCGTCCGAACCGTCGTCCCCCGGACCCGTCACGGCAGGCGCCAGTCCACCGGTTGTCCTCCCTGCCGGACCAGCAGGTCGTTGGCGCGGCTGAAGGGGCGGGAACCGAAGAAGCCGCGGTCGGCCGACATGGGGGAGGGGTGGGAGGACTCCACCGAGGGCAGGTCGCCGAGGAGCGGGCGCAGGTTGCGGGCGTCGCGGCCCCACAGGATGGACACCAGCGGCTTGCCGCGCGCGGCCAGCGCCCGTATCGCCTGCTCGGTGACCTCCTCCCAGCCCTTGCCGCGATGCGCGGCGGGACTGCGCGGGGCCGTCGTCAGCGCTCTGTTGAGCAGCAGCACCCCCTGCTGACTCCACGGAGTCAGATCACCGTTGGACGGCTGGGGCAGCCCCAGGTCCGTGTTCAGCTCCCGGTAGATGTTGAGCAGGCTCGGCGGCAGCGGACGTACCTCGGGGGCCACCGAGAACGACAGCCCCACGGCGTGTCCCGGGGTCGGGTACGGATCCTGGCCGACGATCAGGACGCGGACGTCGTCGAAGGGCTGCTGGAAGGCCCGCAGGACATTCGACCCGGCCGGCAGATAGGTGCGCCCGGCGGCGATCTCCGCGCGCAGGAAGTCCCCCATCTCGGCGACGCGTCCGGCCACGGGTTCCAGGGCTTTCGCCCAGCCCGGTTCGACAATCTCATGCAACGGTCGTGGTGCCACGGGCGTCACCCTACTGCCGTACACGGCTCGACGATCAACCGGTGGCCCGAGCCCGACCGGGAACGACCGGACTGTGGGCCCACGTGAACGAAGCCTCCCCATAAGGCAGTTGCCCACAAGGCGGTTCCGGCACCCGAGGCCGACGCCGGCGGGCACGCGGGAGTTCCCGTCCTCATGCGAGCACCGCGGCGCGCACGCACAGCACATCGGGGAGATGGGACGCCAACTGCCGCCAGGTGTCCCCGTCGTCGTCCGACGCGTACACCTCGCCGTTGCGATTGCCGAAGTACACGCCCGCCGGGTCCGCGCCGTCCGTGCACATCGCGTCGCGCAACACCGTGCCGTAGTGATCCCCGGCCGGCAGCCCCGCCGACAACGGCTCCCAGCTTCTGCCCGCGTCGGCCGTACGGAAGACCCGGCACCGGCGCCCGGCGGGCACCCGGTCCGCGTCCGCGTTGATCGGGAACACATAGGCGGTGTCGCCGCGATGGGGATGGGCCACCGCCGCGAAGCCGAACGTGGACGGCAGTCCCTCGCCGATGTCCGTCCAGTGCGCGCCCGCGTCGTCGCTGCGGTACACCCCCCAGTGGTTCTGCAGATACAGCCGGTCCGGGGTCGCCGCGTCCTGCGCGATCTTGTGCACGCACTGGCCGAACTCCGGGTTCGGATCCGGCAGGTACGACGCGGAGACACCGGAGTTGGACGGCTCCCAGCTCGCGCCCCCGTCACGCGTGCGGAAAACTCCGGCAGTTGAGACGGCGACCGTCACCGCCTTCGGGTCGCGCTCGTCGGTGAGGACGGTGTGCAGTCCCTCTCCGCCGCCGCCCGGCACCCACCGCGAGCGGGTGGGGTGCTCCCAGAGGGGTCGGACGAGTGCGAAGCTCTCGCCGCGGTCTTCGGAGCGGTACAACGCGGCCGGTTCCGTACCCGCGTACACCACCTCGGGTTCCGCGGCGGCCGGGTGCAGCTGCCACACCCGCTCCAGTGAAGCCCCCGTGTCCTTGGGGAACTTGACGGCCGGCCGCTCCGGCTCGACCCACGTACGCCCCAGGTCGTCGGAGTGGAACACGGACGGACCCCAGTGGGCGCTGTCACCACCGGCCAGCAGTCTCGGCATGTGGCCCCGCGTGTCGATCGCGACCGAATACAGCGCCTGCGCGTTGAAGTACGGACTCTCGTCGAACTCCCAGACTCCACCCCGCCTGCGCCCGATGAACAGGCCTTTTCGCGTGCCCACCGCGAGCAGCACCTCGGTCATGACGATCACCTCCACCGCTTTTTTGGCCATTTCGCCCCTTCACCCGCCAGTCTGCACCCCACCACTGACAGTCACCCCCGGAACGGGCGTCACCGCAGGTCAGAGCCACAATCCGGGCCCGAAGGGCAGATCCCGGGGACGCCTCTCGCGAAAAGCCCGCGAACACCTCGTCAGCCATGGGACCGTCGAGTCGGGGTATTCGTCGTGAGCATCGAGGGGACGTCTCCCGTATGGGAGGGCGGTTCGGCATGTCAGTGCGTTCATGAGGAGGATGCCTTCGATGGCGTTCCGAGGTCCGAAGGTGTGGCTGTGGCGGTGGCGGCGCAATCCGCTCAAGCGCCGCGCCGATGCGGTGGAGTCGTGGATCGTGCTCGCTGCTTGGCTGATCACCGTCCTGGCAGGCGTGCTGGCCGGTCTGACGGCGACCCGGTCCGTCGAACACGAACTGGCCCAGGAACGCGTCGAGTGGAAACCGGTCGTGGCACTGGTGACCCAGGACGCGCCCGGTCCCTCCCCGGCGAACTCCGGTAGAACGAACAGCGAGCTCGTGTGGGCGAAGGTCCGCTGGACGGCCGTGGACGGCTCCTCGCACACCGGCCAGATCCGCGTTCCCTCCGGCAGCGGCATCGGCACTCCGGTGACCATCTGGACCGACCCGCAGGGCCATCTGGTCACCAAGCCCGCCACCGCGTCCCAGGCCCAGCTGCGGGCGGCACTGATCGGCACCCTGCTGGGCATGGGCGCGGCGGCCGTCCCCTTCATCAGCGCGCGCGCCCTCCGGATCCGGCTGGAACGCCGGCGCATGGACCAGTGGGACGAGGAGTGGGCACGTTTCGGCCCGCTGTGGAGCCGTAAGACGGGCTGAGCGGGACGGGCTGCCCGCCCGGCATGGCATGAGCGCCCCTTGCACGCGGTTCGACGCAGGGGCCCTCGTCATGCCCGCCAGCCCTTTCCGCCGGACTCGGCACAACCGCCCGCCACCACCTCCCGGCACAGCCCCAACAGCCGCTCGTCCTCCAGAACGTCCTGGCTCCCATGCCCGCCGGCCCGCGCCAAATGCCGTCGCGAAGCGGCGAGTTCCGCCGTCACCAGGTCATGCAGGGGTGCCCCGGCGGTCCCCATGCCGACCAGACACGCGGCGACAGCGCCCCGCACACGCGGATGCCCGGTCCAAGCCGACCCCAGCACCGGAAGCACCCTCTCCGCATCCCCGGTCACCCGCCACAGCGCCCGCGCCCCCGCGACCCGCTCCTCGACGCACTCCGCCTCCACCATCCGGGCCAGCCCGTCCGACGCGACCCGCGCGGTCACCCCCACCCGCGCCAGCACGTCCGCGGCCACCCGGCGCCGCTGCCCGTCCGAACTCGCCAACTCCCGTAACAGGGAAGGCAGTACGGCCGACGCATCTCCCTCCACCGACCACAAGGCACCCGCCGCGACACCCGCACACTCGGAGTCCAACAGCGCCCGCAGCACCGGTACGACGTCCTCCGCCCCGACGCCGAACACATCGAGCGCCCGCACAGCCGACGCCACGACCGGCTGCCCGGACCGCACCCCGTCCGGCATCCCGCGCAACAGCCGCAGCACCCCCGGCACGGCCTCCCGGTCGGCGAGCGCGGTCAGCGCGGACAGCAGGGGTACGGCACGGTCGGACGTCTCGGGGGAGTCGAGGGGCACACGGCCGAGCCGGTACCGCAACGCCGGGGCGAGCGGTGCGGCCGAGCGGCCCAGGTGGACGATCACCCGCCCCAGGTCGTCGGGTACGGCGGGCCGCGCGAGCAGCTCGGCCAGTACCGGTGCCGCCCGTGGATCGCCGCTGCGGGCAAGGGCTTTGAGCGCGCCGCCCAGCGCCGGCGCCCCACGCTCCCAGCGCTGCGTCCACAGGTCGGGACGCGCGATCACCAGCGCGTGCAGGTGATCGGCGGCCGGCGCGGCCAGGTGGAAGAGTTCCCCCAGGACCGACGACGCGGCATCGCGCAAGCGGTCTGCCTCCGCGCCCAGTTGCTCACCGACCAGCGCGACGAGTGCCGAGTGGTCGGCCCGCCACTCGCGAAACAGCCCCGCCGACATCCACACCCCGTTGCACCGGTCGGTGGAGTCCGGAGCACTCAACTGCCCTTCCAGGAGGACGATCCGGTCGGCCACCCGCCCGCCGAGCGCGGTGTGGAGCGTGCGCACGAGCTGCGCGCCCTCCTCGTCCGAGGGGCGAAGCTGCCGTAACCGCCCAGTGAGTGTGTCCGGGCAGTCGATGTCGTCCCGTTCACGGAGGCCCGACCGGCGCCGCTCGGACCGCTCCCCGAGCAGGCCCACGACCCTCGGGACCAGGTCGGCGGGGAGCAGATCCGGTGCGCAGCCCGCGAGTTGGCCGAGCGCGGCGAGCCGTAGCCCGGGGTCGTACGGCGGAGTACCGAGTGCCAGCAGGGTGTCCAGAGCCTCGGCGGCGTGGGCCGGAAACCGTCGTACGAACAGACCGAGTCTCTCGACGAGGGCGAGCAGAACCCGGTCGTCGCGCTCGACCGAGATCCGCTGCCGCAACAGGCCCAGCACGCGCGCGGGTTGATCGAGGAACCGGACCAGCCCCTGAGCGGCGGCCCGGCGCACACCGGGGTCCCGGTCGCCGACGAGCACGACGAAGACCTGGGCCTCCGCTCGTAAGGCGGCCTCCGCCGGCCCGCGCCCCCGCCCGATGCTGACCAGAAGCTCCACCAGATCGCCCCGCTCCGCGACCCCCTCCTCAACGGCGAGCGCGAGCAGAAACGGAACGCAGGCGAGCGTCGAGTCGTACACCATCCCCTGGTGGTGCACCGCGCCGTACATCCCGTCGAGCGCGCTCGCCCGCTCGACGGGGTCGGCGGAGGCCAGCCCCCTGAGCAGTACGGGCACGTCCTCCGCACTGCCGTACGCATGGCGCAGCGAGGCCCAGTCGACCTCGTCGATCCCCGTGAACACGTTGCCCTCCCCAGACGAAGTGCCAACTGATCGCGAGTCTGCACCACGCCACTGACAACGAAGCGGAATCGAGAGGTGACCGAGGGTCAGTCCCCGTCGGGCAGTGCGCGGGAGAGGATCGCGCCGAGGTCGGCGGAGTCGGGGAGTGTGCCGAAGGCGTGCCCCCAGTCGCCGCCCAGCCGGGTCGCGCAGAAGGCGTCGGCGACGGCGGGCGGGGCGTGTCGTATCAGGAGGGACGCCTGGAGGGTGAGCGCCATCTGTTCGACGAGGCGGCGCGCGCCCGTCTCCGTCGCCTCGCTCAACGTGCCCTTCAACCGGCTCACCGCCGCGTCCAGGCGGGCATCCGCGCCTCGCGCCAGAGCGAGTTCGGCGAACAGCGCCTCCGCCGGGCCGGGGTCCCGGCTCAACGCCCGCAGCACGTCAAGGGCGTTGACGTTCCCCGAGCCCTCCCAGATGGAGAGGAGAGGCGCCTCGCGGTAATGGCGGGGCATGCCCGAGTCCTCGACGTAGCCGTTGCCGCCGAGGCACTCCAGGGCCTCCGCCGTGAAGGCCGGGCCGCGCTTGGTGACCCAGTACTTGCCCACGGCGGTGGCGATCCGGCGGAACGCCGACTCGGCGTCGTCCCCGCGCACCGCACGGTCCGCCGCACCCGCCAGCCGCAGAGTGAGGGTGGTCGCGGCCTCGGACTCCAGCGCCAGATCGGCCAACACATTGCGCATCAGCGGCTGTTCGAGCAGTCGTGCGTCGAACGCGCTGCGGTGGCGCACATGGTGACCCGCCTCGACGAGCGTCTTGCGCATCAGCGTCGCGGACATCATCACGCAGTCCAGACGGGTGCAGTTGACCATCTCGATGATGGTCTTGACGCCGCGCCCCTCGGGTCCGACCAGCCACGCCACGGTCCCGTCGAACTCGGGCTCCGAGGACGCGTTGGACCGGTTGCCCAGCTTGTCCTTCAGCCTCTGGATACGGAACATGTTGCGGCTGCCGTCGGGCAGGACGCGGGGCACCAGGAAGCACGACAGCCCGCCCGGAGCCTGCGCCAGCACGAGGAACACGTCGCACATCGGCGCCGACGTGAACCACTTGTGTCCGCGCAGCGTGTACACCCCGGGTTCGGCGGTGGGGGTGGCCGCCGTCGTGTTCGTGCGGACGTCCGAGCCGCCCTGCTTCTCCGTCATCCCCATCCCGGCCAGCAGTCCGCGCTTCTCGGTCGGGACGCGCAGGCCCGGTTCGTAGACCCGGCTGGTGAGCAACGGCTCGTAGACCGCGGCCAGTTCGGGCTGGGCGCGCAGCGCGGGGACGGCGGCGTAGGTCATCGACGTCGGGCAGCCGTGTCCGGCCTCGGTGTGTCCCCACACCAACCCGCCTGCCGTACGGGCGACATGGGCGCCGGGCCGCTCGTCCGCCCAGGGCGCACCGGCCAGCCCCTCGGCGACGGCGACGCCCATCAGCCGGTGCCAGCTCGGATGGAACTCGACCTCGTCGATCCGGTTGCCGTACCGGTCGTGCGTGCGCAGCTCCGGCTCGTGCCGGTTCGCCTGCTCACCCCACTCCTGCGCCTCCGCACTCCCCGCCGCCCGGCCGAGCCGCCGTACCTCCTCCTCGGCCCAGCCGGCGCCCTCCCGGCGCAGCCCTTCGAGCAGGGCCGTGTCCTCGGAGGTGTCGTACGGGGTCAGTGGCGGGGGCTGGTTGGTGACGTCGTGCGTGGCGTTCCGGGGCTGTGGCGGTGTGTGCGCGAGTGTCTGGGCCATACGAGCAGTGTTGCACTATCTCTGCGGTCGCATCAATGATGTAACACCGAGATCGGCGCGTAGAGTGCGAGGTCATGCGGATGAGCGAGTCGGAAGGGCCCGGTGAGATGGATCTGCGCCCGTTGTCCGCGCGCTCCGTCGTCCTCAGCCTGCTGCTGGGCACGCATCCGCCCGAGCTGCCCGTCCGGGATCTGCTGCGCGCCGTCGAGCCGCTCGGCGTGGCCGGATCCACCCTGCGGGCCGCGCTCAGTCGGATGGTGGCCGCCGGGGACCTGCGGAGCACGGACGCGGTCTACCGGCTCAGTGACCGACTGCTGGAACGCCAGCGTCGCCAGGACATCGCCGTACACCCCGAAACCCGCCCCTGGGGCGGCGACTGGGAGATGACCGTCGTCACCGCGACCGGCCGCGGCCCCGCCGAACGCGCGGAGTTGCGCGGCAGGTTGACCGCACTGCGGCTGGCGGAACTCCGCGAGGGAGTCTGGCTCCGCCCGGCCAATCTGCTACGACCCCGACCGGACGAACTCGGCGCGGTCGCCCGGCACTTCACCACCCGACCGGAGGAATCGGCCCGCCAACTGGCCTGGAACCTGTGGCCACTTGAGTCCTGGGCGAAGACGGCAGAGGCGCTGCTCGCTCGGATCGACGCCACCGCCGACCGTCCGGCCGACCGTTTCACCGTACTGGCGGCCGTCGTACGCCACTTGCTAGCCGACCCGGTCCTGCCTCCCGAACTCCTGCCCGCGGACTGGCCGGGCCCCGCCCTGCGCGCCGAATACACCACCCGCCGACGGGAGTTGATCGCGGCCGTGCTGGGAAACCCGACATGAGCCGAGGAACCCGGCACGGCCGCCCTCACCGCGGTGGGCTCACTTGTACGTGATGTCCGAGGCCGCGTACTTGCAGTAAGTGCCGTCCGCGCCTGTGCCGTTGGTGGTCGGCTCCGCGCCCGTGTTGTTCCCGATGTACTTCTGACAGGGGATCATCTTCTTGCTGGTGTCCCCGACGATCGTGATGGCCTTCAGGGTCGCGCTGTCGCCGTAGTTGGTGTTGATGCCGACGATCCGGCTGCCCTTGTACGTCGCCTCGATGGTGTTGAGGTTGATCGTGCGCTTGTACTGCGTCTTGCAGTTGCCGCACGAGCGGACGAACGTACCGAAGGTCTGCGCCGCGAAGTTGGAGACGTTCAGGGTTCCGGCGCCGTTGAACTGGAACACCTTGTCACTGGCCTCCTTCGCACCACCGCCGGAGACCGTGTACACGTTGGACGACGAGGAGCCCAGGAAGGTCGCCGCGTCCTCGCCGACGTCCTCCCACCACACGTTCTGCAGCGTGCACGCGCCCAGGCAGTGGATGCCGTCGGCGGCGGGGGAGCCGATGATGACGTTCTTGACGACGGCGCCCGGGGCCAGTTCCAGGATCGGGCCCTGGTCCTCGTCCTGGCTGCCTGTGCCCAGGTCGCCGCTGCCGTACAGGCGCAGCATCCCGTAGTCCTTGGTGCCCGAGACCGAGATGGTCGAGGTGACGGCCTGGCTGCCGCTCGCGGTGGGCCAGGTGGCGGCACTGGCCGGCGAGAGCGCGCCGGATGCCATGATCATGCCAAGCGAAAGTCCGAAGGCCGTCGCCGCGCCGGTGAGCACGCGTGGCCGTAGGGAAGAAGTCATGTCCCGATTCCTTCTCCGAGGTGGGGGAGTGGTCAGAGCTTTCCGGTGCCCGCGCCCGCGGTCACCGAGGCGACGACGGTCGAGGCGGGCTCGGCGGTGTAGCTGTACGGCGGGCTGGTGAACGTGCCGACCTGCGAGATCTCGGTGGCGGCTCCGCCGAGGTCGTTGCCGCTGAGGTTGGCGTAGCCGTCGATGTCGCTGTCCCGGTTCGTCGTGACGGCGACCTCCGTGTCACGGAAGACGTTGTTCTGGACGAGCATCTGGGCGCCCATGCGTGAGTGCACGGCGGTCTCGGCACCGACGACGTAGTTGTCGTAGAAGTGCCCGGTGCCGAAACGCAGGCTGGGGATACGGGAGTTGACCTGGTCGAACCAGTTGTGGTGGTACGTCACCCGCAGATGCCCGGTGTCCTCGCTCGCGTTGTTGTCGCTGTGGCCGACGAGCGAGCCCTTGTAGTGGTTCTTGAAGGTGTTCCAGGAGACGGTGACGTAGTCGGAGGCGTGCGTGATGTCGAGCAGGCCGTCGTAGTAGTCCTTGTCGTGGTCGAGGTCGGACGAGAAGGCGTTGTGGTCGATCCACACCTTCGTCGACGCCTGCACGGTGATGCCGTCGGCGGGCGCGACCGGCTTGCTGATGTTCAGATTGCGCACGACGACGTTCGTCACCTTCTTCAGGCGCAGCCCGCCACCGGTGAACCCGGACGCCGAACCCACGCCCAGGACCGTGGTGTTGGACCCGATGTCCACCTGACCGCTCAATGAGATCAGGCCGTTGACCTTCACCACCTTCGAAGTGCTGCCGGTGACCGCCGACTTGAAGGCGTCCAGCGTCGACACCGTGACCGCGGCGGCACTGCCGCCACCGGTCGTCCCGGCACCGAAGCCGACCGGTGAGGCGTCGGCCGCGGAGGCGGAGTGGGGGAGTGCGAGCGCGGCCGTCGCGGCGAGCGCGACCGCCGTCAGAGCTGATCTTCGAGTACGCATGCGGGTGCGTCCCTTCGAGAGGGCATGGGTGATCGGCTACGTGAACGATGTACGCAATGAAGGACCACGCGGTCACACTTCTGAACGGAACGTAGGGTGCAAGCGCTTTCTAGTCAACGCCCCACGCGAAACTATTCGGAGCGTGGGAGCGCTTCCATGGGGCTCATGTCCATGCCACGATGCCGATGGTTCCCCACCCGAACGACGCCGCACGAGCCGCACGAGCAGCGATCAGGAAGGGACGACGACGTGCGCCCCACAGCCGCCGGCAACACCCTCAAGTCCGCCCGCAGGAAGCCGCGTTCGGTACTCGCCGCCCTCTTCGGAGTGCTGGTGCCGTTGCTCGCGGCCCTGACCCTCCTGGCGCCCCCGGCCGCCGCCCGCGCCGAGGCCGTCCCCACCGCGACCCTCACCGAGGTCACCGGCTTCGGCACCAACCCCAGCAACCTGCAGATGTACGTGTACGTCCCGGCCGCAGTCACCGCCCACCCGGCGGTCGTGGTGGCCGTGCACTACTGCGGGGGATCGGGGCCGGCGATGTACTCCGGCACCGAATACGCCTCGCTGGCCGACCAGTTGGGGTTCATCGTCGTCTACCCGTCGGTCACCCGCGCCAGCAAGTGCTTCGACGTCTCCTCGCCCCAGGCGCTGCACCGCGACGGCGGCAGCGACCCGGTCGGCATCAAGTCCATGGTCGACTGGGTGAAGAGCACCTACTCCGCCGACCCGGACCGTGTCTTCGCCCTGGGCATCTCCTCCGGCGCGATGATGACGAACGTCCTGCTCGGCGACTACCCCGACGTGTTCGCGGCCGGCGCCGCCTTCGCCGGCGTGCCGTTCGGCTGCTTCGCCACCATCGACGGCTCCGAGTGGAACACGGCCTGCGCGGGCGGCACTGTCACCCATACCCCGCAGGAATGGGGCGACTTGGTGCGCGCCGCCGACCCCGGCTACACCGGCCCCCGCCCCCGGATGCAGCTCTGGCACGGCACCGCCGACGACACCCTGCGTTACCCCAACTTCGGCGAGGAGATCAAACAGTGGACCAACGTGCAGGGCGTCGGCCAGACCCCGGCCGCCACCGACTCCCCGGCCACCGGCTGGACCCGCACCCGCTACGGCGCCACCGGTGACCAGGCCCCCGTCGAGGCGATCAGCCTCCAGGGCGTCACCCACAACCTCTACACCTACGGCATGGGCGCCCGCGTCCTCACCTTCTTCGGCCTCTCCGGCGGCGGCACCACGCCCCCGCCCCCGACCGGCCCCTGCAAGGTGACGGTCACGACCAGCGCCTGGAACACCGGCCTCACCGCCTCCGTGACGATCACCAACATCGGCACGAGCACGGTGAACGGCTGGCAACTCGGCTTCACCCTGCCCACGGGCCAGACCATCACCAACGGCTGGGGCGCCACCTACGCCCCGGCCTCCGGCACGGTGACGGCCACCAACGCGTCGTACGACGGCACCATCGCCCCGAACGCGAGCGTGACCATCGGCTACCAGGCGAACCACACCGGCAACAGCGCCGCGCCCACCGCCTACACGCTCAACGGGACTGCCTGCACGGTCGGTTGACCCGCCCCCGGTGCCCCTCGTTCCCAACTCCCGCACGAGGAAGGCGGATTCCGTGCACCTCACGAGACGGACCGTGATCGTCGCCGCGACCTCGGCGCTGTCGGCCCCCAACTCCGCGCACGCCGACGGAAGTTCGGCACGCCCCAGCTCGCACTGGGTGAACACCTGGACGGCGATGCCCCAGCTCACCGAGCCCGGCAATCTGCCGCCCGCGCCCTTCACCGGGACCAGGTCGGTCCTGGTCGACACCACCCTGCGACAGACGCTCCGCGTCACCACCGGAGGCCGGACGCTGCGCCTGCGCTTCTCCAACGCCTACGGCGACACCCCGCTGCCGCTCACCGCGGTGACGGTGGCGCTCCCGCAGGACGGCAGGGCGGGTGCGAGCGCCATCGTGCCCGGCAGCGGCAGACCGGTCACCTTCGCCGGACGTGCGTCGGCGACCGTCCCGGTCGGCGCCCAACTGGTCTCGGATCCCCTGGACCTGGAGCTGCCCGCCGCGTCCGTCCTGACCGTGACGACCTACCTGGCGACGGGCCAGCCGTCACTCGCGCTCACCTCGCACCCGGGCTCGCGCACGACGTCGTATCTTCAACTCGGGGACCACACCCAGGACGAGGACCTGCCCGGTGCGACCCCGGTCGACCACTGGTATCTGCTGAGCGACGTCGAGGTGCCGGCCCCGCGCACCACCACGGCCGTGGCGATCCTGGGCGACTCGCTCACCGACGGCCGCGGCTCCACGACCAACGCCAACGACCGCTGGCCCGACCAGCTCTACGACCGCCTCCGGGCCCACCCCGCGACGGCCGCCGTAGCGATCCTGAACCAGGCGGCGGGCGGCAACCGGGTCCTCAACGACGGCCTCGGCCCCAACGTCCTCGCCCGCCTGGACCGTGACGTCCTCTCCCGCAGCGGAGTCACTCGCCTCATCGTCTTCGAGGGCGTCAACGACATCGGCACAGCCGAGGCGACCCCGGCCGCCCAGCACCAGGTCACCGAGGACCTGTTGGCGGCCTACGACCAGATCGTCGTCCGCGCCCACGCCCAGGGCATCCGCGTCTACGGCGCGACCCTGCTCCCCTTCGGCGGCAACACCTACGACGACCCGGCGGGCGAACGCGAGCTCTCCCGCCGGGCGGTCAACACCTGGATCCGGACGAGTGGCCACTTCGACGCGGTCCTCGACTTCGACCGCGCCGTACGCGATCCGGCCGACCCGCGCCGCCTGTTGGAGTCCCTCCAGGTGGGCGACGGGCTGCATCTCAATCCGGCGGGGTACGGCGTGCTGGCCGCAACGGTCCCCGCCGGACTGCTGCGTTAGACGACCGGCTCCTTCGCGGCGGCGGGGGCCGCGACCGAACTGCCCTTCACAGGAAGGTGGTTGAAGACCAGGTTCAGCACGATCGCCGTCAGGCAGCCCGCGCTGATGCCGCTGTTCATCACCGTCTGGAACCAGTCAGGGAACTGCGCGTACACCGTCGGCACCCCGACCGGCAGCATGCCCACGGCCACCGAGACGGCGACGACGGTGAGGTTGTGGTTGTCCTTGAAGTCGACCTGGGTCAGGGTGCGGATGCCGCTCGCGGCGACCGTGCCGAACATGACCAGGCCCGCGCCGCCGAGCACCGGTGCCGGTATCGCCGCGACGACCGCGCCGAGCTTGGGAAGCAGGCCGAGGACGACGAGGATGCCGCCGGCGACGGCGACGACCCAGCGGCTGCGGACCCGGGTCATGCCGACGAGGCCGACGTTCTGGGCGTACGCCGTGTACGGGAAGGTGTTGAAGACGCCGCCGAGGACGGTGGACAGGCCGTCGGCGCGCAGACCGTCCGCGAGGGAGCGCGGCTCGATCCTGCGGTCGGTCATCTCGCCCACCGCGATCAGGTCACCGGTCGTCTCGGTCATCGTCACCAGCGCCACCACCAGCATCGACACGATCGCCGAAGCGTGGAAGGTGGGCGTACCGAAGTGGAACGGCGTGCTGATACCGACCCAGTCGGCGTCCCCGACCCCGCTGAAGTCCGTGAACCCGAACACCACCGCGGCCACCAGCCCCACGGCCATGCCGATCAGCACCGCGATCCGGCTCAGGAACGCGGGCGCGAAACGCTGCACACCGAGGACGACGACGAGCACGAAGGCCGCGAGAGCGAGGTTCTTCGGCTCACCGAAGTCCTTCGAACCCTGGCCGCCCGCCGCCCAGTTGCCCGCCGCGGGCAGCAGCGACAGACCGATGATCAGGATCACCGTGCCGGTCACGAGCGGCGGGAAGAAGCGCAGCAGCTTGCCGAACACCGGTGCCAGGAGCGCGATGGCGAGCCCCGCGACGATCACGGAACCGTAGATCGCGGGCAGTCCGCCACCCGTCGTACCGATCAGCACCATCGGCGACACGGCCGCGAACGTACAGCCCTGCATGATCGGCAGCCGTACCCCGAACCGCCAGAAGCCGATGCACTGGATCAGCGTCGCGATACCGCACACCAGCAGGTCCGCGGTGATCAGATACGCCAGATCGGCGGCCGACAGCTTCATCGCCCCGCCGACGATCAGCGGAACCGCCACCGCGCCCGCGTACATCGCGAGCACATGCTGCAGCCCGAAGGCGGCCAGCTGCCGTACGGGTGGGACCTCGTCGACGGGATGCACGGGTGTGATCGTTGCCATGGGCACTCCTGAGCGGCGGAGGGGGAGGGGGAATGGGGGGAAACATGTGGACAGCACGAGACCGTAAGCGCCTTGAACAGTTTGTTGATTTCTGAGTTGTTGCCGCCGTGTGTCATGCCCATCCGTTATGCGCGCGACGCGCGCACCGCCTCCCGAAGGGCCTCCCAGCCAGGCAGTTTCACCACACCGCCCCGCCCGAGCAGGGCCCCCAGCTCGGCCTCGGCCCGCTCGATGGCCTCCCACCCGGCCCACTCGACCGGCTCGATCCCCTCGGCGCGCAGCGCGGTGAGCGGGTCTTCGGATGCTTCATGTCGTACGAGCGTGGGGGCGTCCGCCAGCAGGGACGTCACCGTCTCCTTGGCGTCCGGGCGGTTGGTGCCGATGACGCCCGTCGGGCCCCGCTTGATCCAGCCGGCCACATACTCGCCGGGTACGGCCGTCCCCTCGCGCAGGACGCGGCCCGCCCGGTGCGGTACGACACCGAGCTCGGCGTCGAACGGCAGCCCCTCCAGCGGCACCCCGCGATAGCCCACCGAACGCAGCACCAACTGTGCCTCGATGTCCTCCAGTCGACCCGTGCCGCGTACCCCGCCGTGCCCGTCCGGCGCGGTCCGTTCGAAGCGCACCGCGCCCACCCGCCCCGCGTCGGCGAGGAGTTCGACGGGACGGAGGAAGAAGCGGAGGTGGATACGGCGTGCGGCTCCCGAGGGAGGCAGGGCCGCCCAGGTGCGAAGCGTCTCCACGTTGCGGCGTTGCGCGGCGGGCAGGGCGGAGGGGTCCAGGGAGTCCGGGTCGAGCGCCAACTCGGCCGGATCCACGGTTACTTCGGTGTCCGGCAGGCTCCCCAGTTCGCGCAGTTCCTTGGTGGTGAAGCGGGCCTGCGAGGGACCTCGCCGGCCCACCATGTGGATGTCCGTCACCCCGCTCGCGGCCAGTGAGGTGAGCGCCGCCTGCGGGATGTCGGTGGGGCTCAGCTCGGACGCGCCGCGCGCCAGCATCCGCGTGACGTCCACCGCGACATTGCCCAGGCCGATGACCACGGCCGAGTGTGCGCCGAGCACGAAACCGTCGGCGGTGGAGTCCGGGTGGGCGCTGTACCAGGACACGAACTCGGTCGCCGACCAGCTGCCCGGCAGCTCCTCGCCGGGAATCCCCAGGTGACGGTCGGTGGCAGCGCCCACGCAGTACACGACCGCGTCGTACAGCTCCCGCAGCCGCGCGGCCGACAGCCCACCGGGTCCGACCTGTACCCCGCCGAGGAACCGAACCCTCTCGTGCTCCAGCACCGTCCGCAGATTGTTCTGCAGCGACTTGATCTTCTCGTGGTCCGGTGCCACGCCGTAGCGCACCAGGCCGTACGGGCAGGGGAGCCGGTCCAGGACGTCGACCAGCACCCCGGGCTCCCGCTGGACCAGGCTCTGGGCGGTGTAGACCCCGCTCGGCCCGGAACCGACGACGGCGACACGCAGCACGGCGGAACTCCTCACCCGTCAGGCACACAGGAGATCGGTGAATCGTCAGACCGCTGGCAACTCCAGGGTCCCACCACCGGGGCTCCGCTGACAGAGTGCCGTGCGGACCCGTACGCGACGGGGGCGCGCGTGTCCGTTCGTATGGAATGTGATCATGCGGTTACGTTGCGTGTGTGCTAGAAGCATCCTTTGTTAATCTCTCCGATCGCTGCCCGGAGGACGGCGCGGTCTCCGTGTGGCCCGCGTGGGAAGTGCAGGAGCGCGACGGGGCCACCTCGTGGTTCCACGTCCGGCTGGCTTTCGCCGACGGCGCCCGGGTGGACGCCCTCGCCGTGGTCTCCGACCAGTGCGTCTCAGTCGAGGACGTACGGGCCCAACCAGCCCTGTCCCTCGACGACTTGACGGTGCTGGCCGACTGGATCGAGGGGCCGCTCTTCGAGGCGTGCGGCCTGGAACCGGGGTCCGTGTACGAAGGGGAGGGGGAGGTCGAGTCGGGTGGAGCGCGCCGGGCCCGGCCGCCCTGGCCGCGCGGCATCGAGGGACGGTGGCTGGTCGCCCAGGAGTACCGCGCCGCACAGGAGGAGGGCGTCGATCCCGTCCTCGCGGTGATGTGCGCGACCGGACACAGCCGACGCCGCTCTCTCCGGCTCATCTCCCAGGCGCGCGACGCGGGCTATCTGACGCCTCGTCATGCGAGGCGCTGAGCTGGTTGGTCGAGAGGGCGGGCTATGTGGCGGAGGGTCCGGCGGGGTCGTCGTCGGCCGGCCGGTCGTCCGTCGCGAAGAACCGCGAGAGGTCCGTGTCGGCCGCCGGGCGCGGTGTGCCGTTGTCGGGCGGGATCCCCAACGCCCGGTCGAGTCCGTACCGTTGGAACAACTCGGTACGCAGCACCGGGATCGGCATCGGCACCCCGGGCACGAGCGCCGCGTAGACCGCGCCCATGAGGAGGGCCCGCAGCATCGGGTAGTCGGACGGGACGTTCCCCGATCTGTACCGCGCGATGGTCTCCCCGAGCAGTTCGGCCAGGCGCCGCTGTTCCGGGCACTGTACGAAGCCCTCGCCCTGGAGCAGCCCCGCCATGTGCTGGCGCATCAGCACGGGCCGGTCGTGCGCGAGGCCCAGGATCGCGTCGATCGCCCGCGCCATGCGCTCCGGTCCGTCCGTGGTGCGCGGCTCGCGCTCCAGCGCCTCCTCCAGCGTGCGGTGCATCAACCGGTGTACGGCGGACTGCACCAACTGGCGTTTTCCGGGGAAGTAGTACGACACCAGTCCGCGCGCCGAGCCGGCCCGGTCCGCGATGTCACCCAAGGTCGTGGCCTCGAAGCCGCGCTCACCGACCAACTCGACCGCCGCCTGCAGGAGCCGCTCCCGGGAACGCCGTCGCAACTCTTCATTGACCGAGGCGCTTCGCGGGGACATGCTGTAACTCCTGCGTTGACTGGCTATCAGCCAACTATACTCAGGACGTACGGGTCCCCGACGCGAGGGCCCGTCGAATGCTGCCGTCCGTCTGGGGCGACGCGGGGGATCGTCTCAGGCGGGCGGCTCCTTTTCATCCCAATGGTTACCTGGGGCGACCTTTGGGCCGGCCTTCGGGGCCGCCTTCTCGCACATCTGTCGCACGGCACGTGATCCGTCCCTAGAGTGGGCACGGGTGACGAGCCGAGGAGGCGCACGGGCATGGACCAGGACCAGCAGATTTTCGCGCGGATCAACGAGATGGTCGACGACGAGCGCAAGCTCCGGGAGGCCCTCGCCTCCGGCACGATCGACAGCACCACGGAGCACCAGCGCCTCGGCCAACTGGAACGCGAACTCGACCAGTGCTGGGACCTGTTGCGGCAGCGCCGCGCCAAGGTGGAGTTCGGCGAGAACCCGGACGAGGCGCGAGTGCGTCCGGAGTCCGAGGTGGAGGGGTATCAGGGGTGACTCGGCGGGCGGGGCCGGCTCCTGGACTTCTGGAGCCGGCCCCGGCTCAGCCCTGACCGACCAGGTCGAGCACGGGGCGCAGGGCGTCCGGCCGTTCGGTCACCGGGCGGTGGTCCACGAAGTGCACCCCGCAGCCCAGGGCCGCCGCCCCGCCGTCCGAGCGTCGCTCGTCGCCGACCATCAGCACGTCCTTCGGGTCGACCCCGAGCGCCTCGCAGGCGACCGCGAACAGCCGCGGGTCCGGCTTCTGCATGCCGTGTTCGTACGACAGCACGTACGCGTCCACGTAGGCATCGAGGCCGTGCTCGCGGAACACCGGCCGCAGATCCCAGCCGATGTTGCTCACCACGCCCACGGCGATTCCACGCTCGCGCAGTGTCCGCAGCACGAATTCCGCGTCCGGGTACGGCGTCCAGGCGGCCGGCATCATGTGCCGGTCGTAGAGCGCGTCGTGCAACGCCGGGTCGGGGAGCGGGACTTGGCGGGAGACGCCGGTGAACGCGGCCCGGTGCAGTTCCGCACTCTGGTCCCGGACCGCCCACATCTCGGCGAACTCCGCAGGCAGCCGCTCCGGCCGCGCCCCACCCGGCATCGCCCCCGCCGACTCCAGCGCCCGCGCCGCCTCGGCCAACTCCGGCTCGGGCAGCGCGATCCCGGTCTCCCGCAGTACGGCACGCAGCCAGGACTCGGTGGACTCGATGCGGAAGAGGGTTCCGGAGAAGTCGAAGAGGACGGCATTCATGCGGTGATCTTACTCAGCCATTCACGCCCACCGCCGTTCGTACCCCCCGACAGCCACCGCCACCACGAACGCCCCCAGAACCCAGCCGCCCAACACGTCAGACGGCCAGTGCACACCCAGCCACACACGGGTCAGCCCCACACCCGCCACGGAGATCACGGCCAGGATCATGGCCGTACGCCACACAGCGGGCCCGGCGTCGTGGCGGTGGAGCAGCCACAGGAGGAGGCCGCAGACCACCGTGGCGGTCATGGCGTGGCCCGAGGGGAAGGCCGAGTAGTGGGCGGAGTCGACGGGGTCGGGCCACACCGGGCGAGGGCGGTCGACCAGTGCCTTCAGGGTCTGCTGCAGCAGTGTGCCGAGCGCACATGTGGCCGCCAGCCATAGTGCCGTCCACCATGCGGAACGCCGCCACACCAGCCACACCATGGTGGCCGCGCATACAAGACGCAGGGTGAGGGGATCCCAGACCCAGTCCGTCAGGATGCGGCACACCTGCGTCACCCCGTGGTCCTCGACCGCCCAACGGTGCGTCGTTCCGGCGATCCGGCCGTCGAGGTCGAACAGCGGACGCCACTCGACGGCGACCAGGGTGAGGAGCAGCGCGGAGCACAAGGCCAGGGCCAGGGCGACGGTGGTGTGCCGGTGGGTCAGGCGGGACGGACGGTGCATGCAACGATCCTCGCCGATCGACGCCGATCCATGCCGACCTCAGCCGAGCGCCCGCAGCCCCGGCACGAACGCCACCAGCACCGGAATCACCGGCACCAGCGCCGCCGTGGCGGTCAGCCCCAGGCGGCGCGTCGTCGTGAGCCGGTCCGGGGGCGTGAGCAACCGGTGCACCCGTTGCGGGACATGGGCATGCGGGGTCGGGCACGGCCCGAACACCCCACGGTCCTCGTTGAGTTCCACGAGTGCGAGCGCCGTCGTGAGGCGGCCGAAGCGGCGGGAGGCCATGTCGTCGGCGGAGAGTTCGACCAGGCGGTGCATCTCGTCCCGGAACGCGGCGAACACCGGCACCTGCGGAAACCCGGTCGCGAGCGCGGCCGAACAGTGCAGCAGCCAGTCGTGCCGGGCCTGCGCGTGCCCCTGTTCGTGGGCAAGCAGGGAGTCCAGCTGTCGCCCCTTGAGCCGACGCAACGCGGCTGTGGTGATGACCAGTTGAGGCGCGGGGCCGGACATCCACCACGCGTCGGGGCGCTCGCCCTCCAGCACGACCAGCGGCTCGGCGCCCGGCTCCTCGCCGGGCAACAGCGGTGCGCGCACGAGGAGTTCGGCCCTCCGCCGCCGACGCCGCGACCGGGCCCGTACGACCTCACGGACCAGCATCGCCACCGTCCACACGCCGCCGCACGCGAGGGCCACCGCGGTCGCCGCGGCCCAAGGCCCGGTCGCCACAAGGGGATAGGCGTCCAGGACGGCGTGCGGGGCGTTGGCGAAGACGTGGCCGCGCACCGCCTGCCAAGCGGCGGCGGCGCTGAGCGTCATCGACAGGGCGCAGCACAGGAGGACGGCCGCCACGACGCACTGCCACACCCACAGCGCGAGCACCGGCTCATGGTCCGGCCAGTCGGCCCGGGCGAGCAGCCGTGGGGCGACGACGGCGGCCAAGGCGCCGAGCAGCAACAGTGCCGCGGGGACCATCATGGGAGCACCCTATGAGCGCCGCGGTGATCAGGGGTACGGCTTGCTACGGCAAAGTGACGCAGACCACGATTTCGTACAGTGCCTCGGCTCTCCAACTCCTCAGAGCGTCAACAACATCGAGACCATGGCGATCCCCATCGACAGTCGGCAGGCCCGAGCCAGCTCCGGTCGGTCGCCCCACCCGACGCTCCCGCTGCTGACGGCCGCACCGGTGACAGGCACCAGTCGTATGCCCGACAGCAGCACGTATCCCACGAAGTAGAGGAGCAGTGCACCTGTCACGAGCGGGACTCCGGAGCCTTCGTGCTCATGGTGGTGACCGGGGGAGGCGCCCATCACGAGCGCCATGTAGACCATGGCGGCGGTGCCCAGCAGATGGTGCACATGGTGCGGGCTTCTGCGCGCGGTCCACAGGGCGCGCAGTGCCGCGGTGCCGAAGACCGCCGCGTAGCCGGGCCAGGCCCACGACGGTGGTGCGAACACCGCGGCGGGCACGGCCATCGCGGCCATCCCGAAGCCCATCAGTGCCTCGCCGCCGGCGGCCCGCCGCTGTTCCTCGACGGGGCTGCGCATCCGCAGCAGACAGTAGGCCCCGGTGGCCGCACACAGCGCGACCAGCAGCCAGCCGGGCGAAGCCGGTCCGTGCATGAGCATCCCCCCGTTCCACCCTTGTTCTCACTCTTCGTGGACGATCGGTCACAGGTTGCCCCTGCCGCACGGGGCGCAATCGAGCGCAACGGTGTAGATGGGGAGCACTCGGCGGAGTGCGGCAGGTCGGAGGCGTGCTCGGGCAACTAATTCACAAGTAAAACACCTGCTAAACTTGTTCTCCATGAGCAGTGCGACCCCCGCCCCCACCTCGCGGGCTCCCCGAGTCCGACGCCTTCCGCTCGCCGGTGTGCTGCGCCTCGGCCAGCCCTCCGAGATCTGGTTCAAGCCCGCGCTCAGCGCGGTCGCCTCGGTCGCCCCGCCCAACCTGACCCTGCTCGCCCTGGGCCGCCTCGACCTG
>Ga0307511_10000228_pt1 | contig 57237 bp, 42 predicted proteins | sample 13_EM_MG_FD_200266 | JGI IMG/M metagenome (GOLD analysis project Ga0307511, IMG submission 200266) | Populus trichocarpa ectomycorrhiza microbial communities from riparian zone in the Pacific Northwest, United States - 13_EM | ecosystem: Host-associated > Plants > Roots > Unclassified | place... | reverse complement strand
CTACCTGCTTCAGATGATAGGTGACGAAGTCCATGATCTCGCTCATACGTGCCTGTATGATATTGGCGAGGTTCTTCACGCTGATCTCTTTGGCCGGCATCCCGCGCAAGCCGGGTATGGTGATATAGGCATTGGCTTTTGCCTCATTGGATAAGGCGGAACCGAACTGCACTTTCATTTGTTCCGCCTGTGTTTTCAATACACCCAGGCCGGTCTTGATATCGTTGGTAATATTCTCCCCGCCGAACGGGATGACCGCGGTATGTTTGAGGATACCTTCATAAAATACAGCCAGGTCAGTGGTGCCACCCCCGATGTCGACGATCGCAACGCCAGCCTCCAGATCTTCCTGCCCCATGACCGCTGCAGCGGAAGCCAGGGGCTGAAGGACCAGGTCTTTTGTCAGCAGGTTGCTCTTTTCCACAGCCCGGTTGATATTCCGGATGGCGTTCTTATCGCCGGTGATGATATGGAAATTGGCTCCAACCTTCACACCGCCGTAGCCGATCGGGTTAGGGATATTCTGAAAATTATCCACGGTGAATTCCTGCGGGATCACGTCGATGATCTGGTCGCCGGCAGGGATGTAGGTCTTGTATTGATCGGCAACTAGCTGATCGATCTCCCTGCGGGTAATTTCGTCATCCGTGTTCTGGCGAACGATATCACCCCGGGTCTGCAGGCTCTTGATATGATGGCCGGCAATCCCTACATATACCTCGGTGATCTCCAGGTTGGGATTGGAGGCATAGCAGTTATCCAGGGCCATTTGAATTGCCTTTATCGTCTCGTCTATATTCAGCACCTGTCCATGCTTCACTCCATTGGAGTTAGCACGTCCAAATCCCAATATTTCCAGCTTGCCGTACTCGTTCTTACGACCGGCGATGGCAGCGATCTTGGTCGTTCCAATGTCGAGTCCGACAATAATTGGTTGCTCGTAGTTCATAGTTTAGTTTATTTTATTTTAGTTGTTTTTTATTGGTTTTTTAGGCATTACTGCTTTTGGATTGGCTCTCCCCGGATGCGGCTTCTTAGTATCCGGATTTCCCGATGCTCTCACAGGGTCTTTACCAGGTATAGTTCTCACGGGGGACGAACCAAGGGTAGTTCTCACGGAATTGGATACCGGATGCGTATCAACCGGTTTCGCCGGCGGTGGTCTTTCATAGGATGGAGAGTCGGGGATCAAATCATAATTCGTCAATGTCTGCTCTGTCTGCGTGCTGCGTTCCAGAGGCCGGATATTCTGCTGGCGGACCGTATCGGCCTGCAATTGCTGTGCCGAGTGGATCATCTGCTGGATATTCTTCATCCCCTGCAGCGAATCGAACCTTGTCCCTTCACTTCCCTTTTTAGTGCCGATCACCTGTCCGGCATAGGCAACATCGATCCTGGAATATTTATCCAACCCTGTCCGGCTCAAAACCTCTTTATAGAAAATAAAGAGCCGGTGGAATTTTTGTTCATAGTCGTTGCCATCTCCAAATTCAATCAAATGATTGCCGACCGTGGGCACCAATTCAAAATTCCTGCCAGGGGTGATGGCTACCTGGGCAATCTGTGCCATCCAGAATGGGTCATTGCGGATAAAACCGCTCAGTTGCCTGATCTGGACAGTGAGGATGCTGTCTTCCCCATGGAGCCTGATTCCCGGAGCCGGATAATCCGTGAAGACAGGCAATTTCACCGGCAGCTTATCCGATAATGGCAGTTGTACGCCACTGCTGTCGATATAGAAGCTGCCGCCACCCTCTGTAAAGATGCGTGTCACCGGCTCTCTTTCGATCACGTTCACCCGTAATATCCCGTTGTTATCAAAGAACAATTGCGCATCCCGGATCCAGACATTTTTCTCCAGCACTGACTCCATCCGGCGCAGGTCGAAGGAAAGGATGGCTCTGTCCTGCCATTTTCCGGCTCCTGCCGATGCCAGCAGGTCGTTTATTTCCTTTTTCCCGATGAACAGCTCTCCTGAAGGTCCGGTGATATCGATCTTATATCCTTTACAGACCTTGTTGTTCCTGTATTTCATAGCCGCTCCCAGCAATACCAGCACGCCGGCGCCCGCGATGCACCAGAACGCGACAACAAAAATTTTCCTGATATTGCGATTCATAGCCATTTACTCCTTTCATTTACTTCGTTTTTGAGACCCGCCTGACGACCTATCGGACCGTCAGACGGGTACAAAAGTGCTCGGGTAGATAAATCCCGTTCACAACTTCTTTTCCAACAACTGCCTCACCGGCTCCACCAGCGAGTCGATATCTCCTGCTCCCGCCGTGATCACTAATTCCAGATCTCCTTTATTCTTTGCTCTCTCTTTTAGAATTTCCAATAACTCCTTTTTTTCTGCAACCACTGCCTTACCTGCTGTCATCTTCTCTGCGATCAGTTGACTGGTGACCCCTTCAATCGGCAATTCTCTCGCCGGATAAATAGGCAGCAGGAGAACTTCATCCGCCAGGTCCAGGCTCGCCGCAAAATCAACCGCAAAATCACGCGTCCTTGTGAACAAATGCGGCTGGAATACTACAGTGCATTTCCTGCCGCCGAACAGCCCCTTTGCCCCGCCGATCAAAGCCCTCAGTTCTTCCGGATGATGCGCATAGTCGTCGATGAACACCATGCCCGGCTTCTTTATGATATACTCGAACCTTCTCTTCACTCCTTTAAAAGCCTCTACCGCTGCCTTTATTTTTTCATCTTCGATACCCAGGTGATGTGCTACGGCAATGGCCGCGGTGACATTCTCCACATTATGCATTCCTCCCATGTTCAGCACGATTCTCTCCAGCGTCCAGTCTTTTGTCCGCACTCCGAATGTATAGCTGCCCTGGCTCATGGTAATGCCGAAGGCGTAGACGTCCGGCCCCCGTTGGCCGGGAACGGCTGACCGGCTGGCTGCGGTCGACTCTCCGGATGCGGCGATCTGCCCGGGATCTGCGTCCTGCAGGCTGTAGGTCAGGTGATGGTCGCCTTTCAGTTCCCCACCTCTCTTCAACCCCCACTTGTTCACCAGCAAGCCTCCCGGCTTCAGCTTTCCCGAAAAATCAATGAAAGCCTGTTCCACTGCCTCAGCCGTACCGTAGATGTCGAGGTGATCGGCATCCATGGCGGTAATCACCCCTACATTGGGGCTCAATTTCAAAAAGCTTCTGTCATACTCATCCGCCTCCACTACACAGACATTACGCCGGTCGCTCCAGAAATTGCTGTTATAGTTAACGGCAATCCCTCCCAGAAAGGCATTACAACCATACCCGCTATGCCGCAGGATATGCGCTATCATAGTGGTGATGGTCGTTTTACCATGGGTACCGGCCACACAGATATTAAAAGAACTATTGGTGATCTCACCCAGCACGTCACTCCTCTTCAAAATCGTATAATTATTCTGCTGATAATACAGCAACTCTTTATGGTCCTTTGGCACTGCAGGCGTATATACTACCAGGTCTGCATCCCGGGGAGCCTTGTCGGGATCGTCCTCATAATGGACGGCTATCCCTTCACTCTCCAGCTGTCTTGTAAGAGGGGTGATGGTCCTGTCATACCCGCTCACTTCTTTTCCATGAAACCGGAAATACCTCGCCAGCGCACTCATCCCGATGCCCCCTATGCCAATGAAATAGATCTTCTTTATATTTTTTAGATCAACCATTTTTTCTGCTTCTTTTGTCGATCCGGCCCGACCCCGGATCTTAGACCGATTTTAATACCTCCCGGGCGATCACTTCATCGGCGTTCATCACTGCCAGTTTGCCGATGTTCCCTTTCAGTTCATTTTGTTTGTTCACGTCCTTTGACAGGGCGATCACCGTTGCCACTAATTTCTCCTTTGCCTCATTATCCTTTACCAGCAGACCGGCCGCCTTATCCACCAGGTTCTGTGCGTTGGCCGTCTGGTGGTCTTCCGCCGCAAAAGGAAAGGGGACAAATACCACGGCTTTTTTCGCCACGCACAACTCAGCAATCGACATAGCTCCGGATCGCGATATCACTATATCTGCTGCGGCAAACGCATATTCCATCTGCGTAATAAAATCACGGGTCCAGCTATTTTTCCTACCGGCACAGAGGGCGGCGGCTTTTTCTGCAAAGGGCTTACCCGTCTGCCAGATCAATTGGAGCCCGTTGTTGCCGAATTCATCCAGTCCTGCCGCTACAGCTTCATTGATCCCTTTTGCTCCCAGGCTCCCGCCTGTACAGAGGATGGTCTGTTTAGCAGGATCCAATCCAAAGAACCGGATGGCTTCCTCTCTGCCTATCTTACTACCCGAGATATTCTTTCGAACCGGGTTGCCGGTAATCCGTATCTTTTCTGCCGGAAAGAATTTTTCCATCCCATCGCTGGCTACAAAGATGCCGGTAGCTTTTTTCCCCAGCCATTGATTAGCCTTTCCCGCGAACGAGTTCGATTCATGAATAAAAGTGGGAATACCTTTTGCCTGCGCTGCCCGTAATACCGGGAAGCTGGAATATCCCCCAACCCCTACCACGGCAGCAGGACGAAAGGTTCGCAGAATGCGGCTCACCTGGAAAAAACTTTTTAGCAGTTTGAAGGGCAACCCAATATTTTTTATCAAAGAGCTTCTGTTAAGTCCGGCGATATCGATCCCTTCTATTTTGTAGCCGGCCTGCGGCACTTTCTCCATTTCCATTTTACCCTTAGCGCCCACGAATAATAATTCGATATCCGGAGACTGCTGTTTCAGAGCGCCCGCAATGGCGATGGCCGGGAATATATGACCGCCGGTACCGCCGCCTGCTATGATGATACCCCCCCCGCCCCCTGAAGGGGGAGCTGGTCCCCCCCCCGGCCCCCTAAAGGGGGAGTTTGGTAACTCTCTGCTATTTTCGTTCGTTGCGTTCATTTCATCATTTTCATTTACTTTTCAAACCTCTTTTACCCTTACACCCTTTAAGCTTCTCCCCCAGCTTCTTACTCCCCCTTTAGGGGGTCGGGGGGATTACTCCCCCTTCAGGGGCTCGGGGGGTATGGTCTCCGAGTTGCGCGCCACACTTAATATAATTCCTATTGCCAGGCAGGTAAACAAAAATGAGCTTCCTCCCATACTGACCAGGGGTAAAGTCACTCCTGTGACAGGAAAGAGATTGACATTCACCGCCATATTCGCCAGCGCCTGGATGACCAGGGTAAAGCTCAGTCCCAATGCCAGAAAGGCCCCGAAGGCAAAGGGGCATCTCCGGAAAATGCGGATGCTGCGCAAAAGGAACACCAGGTAGATCAAGACGATACATGCCCCTCCTATCAATCCGTACTCTTCAATGATAATGGCGTAAATAAAGTCGGAATAGGGATGCGGGAGGAAATTGCGTTGCTGGCTGTTTCCCGGCCCGAGCCCTAAAATCCCTCCTTTGGCAATAGCAATCTTAGCCTGGTTCGTCTGGTAATTATTATCGTCATTGTCTTCTTTTCCTCCGTATACGAAGGTCTCTACCCGGCTGATCCAGGTATCCACCCGTACAAATAAGCGTGCCCTGTTCTCCGTCTTTACCTTTTCGACAGCGCCACCGTCCGTCTTATGGCGGATGACAGCAGCGCCCACCAGGATGGCCACGGGAATCAGCGCTACTCCGATCGTCAGCAACAAATGCCGGGCGCTCACTCTTCCGATGAACAGGAGCATAAGGCTGGTCGCGCCGATGAGCAGGGCCGTGGATAAGTTAGCCGGTGCGATCAGTATGCACACGATGGCTACCGGGGTAATGACAGGTACAAAGCCCTTCCTGAAATCCTTAATAGTGTCCTGCTTCTTGCTCAGCAGACGACTGAGATACATGAACAGGCCCAGTTTGGCCAGGTCGGATGTCTGGAAGGTCAGGTTAATGATCGGCAGCCGTATCCAGCGGCTTCCTTCATTCAGCTTTACGCCAAAGAACAGGGTATAGATCAATAAGGGTATGGATAACAGGAAAAGGATCTTCGCTACTTTGGAATAAATGGTATAGTTCACCTGGTGAGCGAAATAGATCACCATTATACCTACGAGAATGAAAGCGAATTGTTTGAACAGATACACTTCCGTATTCCCTTTGTACATTTTGTAGGCCAGCAAGCCTGTGGAACTGTACACGACGAGCAATGACACTACTGCCAGCAGCACTACTGTTGTCCAGATGACTTTGTCTCCTTTCGTCCTGGACCTCAAGCTCCCGAAGGGAGTTCTTTCTATCGTCGCCGTGTTACTCATTTTAGTATTAAACCTACAGGTCTTTCACCGCTTCCTTGAACTGCTTCCCCCTGTCTTCGTAATTTTTGAACAGGTCAAAGCTGGCGCAGGCCGGGCTCAGCAGCACCGTATCCCCTTTTGTCGCAAAATGAAAAGCCGCCTTCACCGCCTCTTCTGCACTGGCCGTGTTCACGATCAGGGATACATCGTTCTGAAAGGCCTCATGTATCTTCCGGTTGTCCACACCCATGCAGACGATCGCCTTCACTTTTTCTTTTACCAGGTCGCGGATCAGGGAATAGTCATTCCCTTTATCCACTCCGCCCAGTATCAGTATAGTAGGCTTGTCCATGCTTTCCAGCGCGTACCAGGTGCTATTGACATTGGTCGCTTTGGAATCATTGATAAATTCCACTCCTCTTACCGTGCCGACATATTCCATACGATGTTCCAGGGCTTCGAAGCTCTGGATTGCGTCACGGATCTTTTGCTTGCGTATGCCAACGGTGGCTGATGCGATACCTGCTGCCATAGTATTATATTGATTGTGAATGCCCTTTAAGGCAAAATCATAAATGCTCATTTGCAGTTTTTCGTTACCGGTCTCGATGTTCATTTGTCCGTTCCTGATAAATCCGCCTTTGTTTAGTTCGTGTTGCATAGTAAATGGTAATGGGTTAGAATGAAATGGATACCGGTTTATATATTCCCTTATTACAGGGTCGTCATCGTTATAAATAAAAAAATCTTCTTTAGTCTGGTTCATCACAATCCGGAATTTGCTCCGGATATAATTTTCGAATTGGTACTCATAGCGGTCCAGGTGATCTTCCGTGATATTGGTCAGGATGGCAACATCCGGCCTGAATGTCACGATATCGTCCAACTGGAAACTGCTGATCTCCGCCACATACCATTTCTTCGGATCTTCCGCCACCTGTCTTGCGAAGGAATAGCCTATATTTCCTACCAGTGCGCAGTCCAGACCGCCATGCTTGCAGATATGGTAAGTAAGGGCTGTGGTGGTGGTCTTCCCATTGCTGCCCGTGATACCAATGATCCTGCTGTCTCCTTTATGACGGTATGCCAGTTCTATCTCACTGATCACCGGAATGCCTTTTGCACGGATGTCTTTAACGAGCTCATTCTTTTCCGGTATACCGGGGCTCTTCATGACCTCATCGGCATCCAGGATCTTTGCTACCGTATGTCCTCCTTCTTCGAAGGGGATCTTATGATTTTGCAGGTCCTGCCGGTAGTTGTCCTTAAGCGGTCCGCCATCGGAGACCAACACGTCATACCCCTGTTGTGCAGCCAGCAAAGCTGCTCCGACACCACTTTCTCCTCCACCTAATATGACTAATCGTTTAGACACTCCTTAATTTTAAGAGACGAATGAACACACGTGAAACATGCAGACCTTTTCCAGGAACGGATTTATCTCGGGATCAATGTCTTTTCATAGGAGTCGATGAATCCTAACGGATTTTGGGGGTTTTTCAAAAGTATGAACTTGCTGCACCACAATTTCGTTAACATCAAGGGTTACCTTTTTTGCCGGTGGTTCTCCGGTGATTGGTTTTCCATACAAGTCTTACGGCGCCTGCAGGACCAGCAAGCGGGCGCCAGTATAATTGTGTTACCTGATCTTCAATGTCGCAATGGCGAATGCTACGCACAGTATCGTTACGATCCAGAATCTTGTCACAATCTTACTTTCATGATAGCCCAGCTTCTGATAATGATGATGCAGGGGACTCATGAGGAAAACCCTTCTTCCCTCTCCGTATTTTTTCTTAGTGTATTTGAAATAAGACACCTGTAGTACCACGCTCAGATTCTCCACCAAAAAAACACCGCAGAAGATAGGTATCAGCCATTCTTTACGGACGATAATGGCCAGGGCGGCAATCACTCCACCCAGGGTCAGACTGCCCGTATCTCCCATGAACACCTGTGCGGGATAGGCATTGTACCAGAGAAAACCCACACAGGCTCCAACAAGAGCGCCGATGAAAATGGACAGCTCGCCCAGGTTGGGTATGTACATGATATTAAGATATTCGGCAAAGCGGATATTGCCGCTCGCATAGGCAAAAATGCCCAGGCAAACACCCACTATGGCGCTGGTGCCTGTCGCCAGCCCATCCAGTCCATCCGTAAGATTAGCTCCGTTCGAGACCGCAGTTATGATGAAGATCACGATGACGATATAGAGTATCCAGGTAAATCCCCTTAATACCTGCGGCAATAATTTCGAATAGTTGAATTCATGGTTCTTTACAAACGGAATGGTCGTGATAGGTTCTTTCGCCTCTACAAATAATTTTTTCTCCTTTCCCAGGGTAACGACCTTGAGGCCCGTCGTATCGGAAGGAGTATTCTGCCCTACATATTCGCGCCATACCTTCGTATTGCTGTTATAATACAGTGTGGTTCCCACGACGACGCCCAATACTACCTGGCCGAGGATCTTAAACCATCCTGCCAGTCCATCTTTATCTCCTTTTTTGTAAGCTACCCCCTGCTCTTTGGCAATACGCTTGGCCCTTAGTTTCAGATAATCGTCGATAAACCCGATCATGCCGAGCCAGAGGGTGCTGAAGATCATCAATCGTATATAGGCTTTATCCAGGTTGGCCAGCAGGAGGGTTGGAATAAGAATAGCCAGGATAATAATGAATCCCCCCATCGTGGGAGTGCCTTTCTTTTGTTGTTCTCCTGCCAGGCCCAGATCACGCACCGTCTCTCCGACCTGTTTCTTAAGGAGGTAGTTGATCAATTTCTTTCCGAATAGCATGGTGATGACCAGCGAAAACAGCACGGCCAGCAGCACCCGGAAGGTGATGAACTGGAACAGGGCTCCCCCTGGTACTTTTACGCCTATCTGTCTCAACCAATCAAATAAATGATACAGCATGTCGGTCTTTTACTTTTCTAATAACTCAAACATTTCCAGCAGGATCTGTTTATCGTCGAAAGGGTGTTTCACTCCCTTTATTTCCTGATATTTTTCATGTCCTTTCCCGGCAATGAGCAGGATATCTTCCGGCCGGGCCAGGTTGATCGCTGTCCGGATGGCTTCCTTCCTGTCAGCAATCTTTGTATACTTTCTTTTGGCTGCCGTGTTCAGACCCGTCTCCATATCCAGCAGGATCTGCTCAGGGTCTTCACTCCTGGGATTGTCGGAGGTGAAGATCACTTTGTCGCTGTACTGGCAGGCGGCGGCTCCCATGACGGGCCTTTTCGTCTTATCCCGGTCACCTCCGCAGCCCACTACTGTTATGATCTGCTCATAGCCTTTTCTCAATTTCTGAATGGTCACCAGCACATTGATAAGAGCATCGGGAGTATGTGCATAATCCACGATGCCAATAATCCTTTCTTTAGGCGATATGAGATAGTCGAATCTTCCTTCCGCACCGTCAAGGACGCTGAGCCAACGCAGGACTTCGTTCTTATCCTGTCCCAAACAGATGGCAGCCCCATAAACAGCCAGCAGGTTATAGGCGTTGAATTCGCCGATCAGCCTGAAATGGACTTCCTGGTCGTTGACAGTCATCACCAGTCCTGTCAGGTTATTCTCCAGGATCTTTCCTTTAAAGTCTGCAATGGTCTTCAGACTATAGAAATATTTTTTTGCGTGGGTATTCTGCAACATCACAGCACCCCTTTTATCGTCCGCATTCGAGATGGCAAATGCGTCGGAGGGCAGGGCATCGAAGAATGATTTTTTTACCCGGATGTATTCATCGAACGTCTTATGATAATCCAGGTGATCATGGGTGATATTGCTGAACAGCCCCCCGGCATATTGCAAGCCCGCGATCCGGTGCTGATGGATGGCATGGGAACTCGTCTCCATGAACACATAGGTGCAACCTTCTTCCACCATTTCCTTCAGCAGGGCATTGAGATGGATGGCATCGGGGGTAGTATGGGTAGCCGGCACGATCCTGTCGCCGATATGGTTCTGGACGGTGCTCAGCAGGCCGCATTTCGATCCCAGGGCGGTGAAGAGCTTATATAATAAGGTAGCGATCGTGGTCTTTCCATTGGTGCCGGTAACGCCTACGAGTTTCAGCCGTTCAGAAGGCTGGCCATAAAAGTTGTGGGCGATATAACCGGCAGCAGCGGCGCTGTTCTCCACCTGAATATAGGTGACGCCTTCTTTGAGATCGGTGGGCAGATCTTCGCAGACGATGGTCGTAGCGCCTTCTTCTATAACGGATGCAATGAACTGGTGGCTATCGGTATGGGTACCCTTCAATGCTATAAAAAGGGAGTCCGGACCGATCTTTCTTGAATCAGTCTGCAGGTCATGCACTTCCCTGTCCAGTTCGCCGTGAACGGAGCGGATACTTACTTTGTATAATATGTCCTGCAGGTGTGCCATACCCCCTATCCCCCCAAAGGGGGAATTAATTAATTTAATTGAAGAATGATTGTTTCATTTTTTTGCAGGGCCGTCCCCGGCTCCGCAGATTGTGTTTTTACTTTTCCTCTTCCTTTCGCCGCTACCCGCAGGTCCATGCTTTCCAACAGGTAGAGCGCATCTTTCAATCCCATGCCTTTTACGTTAGGTATGGTCTGGCGCACGATCATATCCTTATTCAGGACCGTATGGTCGTTGGATGCATACAGGTGGCTCCACTCATTTTTCCCGGACGAATCCTTATAATCCAGGCCGATGGTATTGATGACCCGTTTCATGTCGCGGGTAGATCCTGCATAATAGAACTGGGAGCTGTCTTTCTTCAGGATTGGCGCTTCCATAGGGTCGGATGTTACGCTCATCAGTTTGTCAGCTAGTTCTTTAAATACAGGTCCTGCTACTTTGGCACCATAAAATTCCTTAGCGAATGGCTTGTTTTTTATCACGACGATGCAGGAATATCTGGGGTGATCAGCCGGAAAATAACCTGCAAATGAAGATTGATAGATATGGTCGGCGTAGCCACGGCTGCCATTGGCCACCAGGGCCGTCCCTGTCTTGCCGGCAACTTTATAAAAAGCCCCCTTGAACAACTTGGCGCCAGTGCCTCCCTCGTCCTTGCATACTCCTTCCAGGCATTCTTTCAATTGGCGGAGCGTCTGATCACTGCAGATCTTTTCGACGACGGTGACCGGCTGGTTGTCTTTTACGGTGAGGCCGGCCTCCTGTATAGAGTTTACCAGGTAGGGCTTCATCAATTTCCCATCGTTGGCCACTGCGTTATACAGGGTGAGGGTCTGCAGCGGGCTTACCAGCACTTCATAACCGAAAGCCATCCAGGGGAGTGTGGTAGCGCTCCAGGTGCGGGATTTCGGGTTTTTTATGATCGGGTTGGTCTCGCCTGCCAGGTCGACCCCTGTCAGTTGATTCAGCTTCAGTTTCTTCAGGCGGTCGACGAAGGTATTTGGATTGCCGGAATAATGCGCGGTGGCCAGTTTGGCCATGCCGACATTGGAGCTGAGCTCAAAAGCATGTTTGACCGTCACATTGGTCTCGCCGTGTTTCTCACTATCATAGACGGTGCGGCCGGCTACTTTCCAGACGCCACCTTCGAGATTGACGTTGTCAGTAAGTTTTACATTTTTATCTTCCAGCAGGGATAGCAGGGTAGCCAGCTTGAATGTGGAGCCGGGTTCAGAGGCCCGGATCGCATAATTGAGATCCTCCCAGTAAGTACCATCGGCCTGACGACCCAGATTGGCAATGGCTTTGATCTTGCCGGTCGCCACTTCCATGACGATACAGGTACCATGTTCTGCTTCGTTCTCCATGAGCTCTTTTTGCAGAGCATTCTCTGCAATGTCCTGGATATTCACATCCAGCGTGGTGACGATGTCCTTTCCATTCTCCGATTCGATCTCGTATCCTTCCACAGGGATATAGGTGCCGCCGGCTATATAGCGGACCAGCCGCTTGCCGCTCTCTCCTTTCAGGAGGGTATCGTAGGTGCGTTCAAGGCCTACGTTCTGGGCATTCGCTCTTGCCAGACCAATGGTGCGATTGGCCAGCAAGCCGAACGGGTTGAGTCTTTTGTTATTTACTTCTGCAATGAAGCCGCTCTTATTTCTTCCCTGCCGGACGAGGGGAAAGCTTCTGAGCTTTTTATATTGTTCGAAAGAGATGTTGGACTGCAGAAGATAGTAGCGGTCGGTGGTGTGGTAGCCCTGCAGCAAGTCCTTTTTATAGGCGGCAGCAGACTGGTCGCCGAAAAGGGAGGCGAGGCAACCGGAGAGAGAGTCGATATTCTCTTTAAAGCGTTTGCCATTTTTTTCGCGGAGACCGTCGGCGCCAAAGTCGATATAGATATTGAAATAGGGAATGGAGGTGCTCAGCATGCTGCTGTCCTCACTATAGATCGTCCCCCTTTCTGCATCCAGCTCTATGAATTTCTGGTGAAGGCTATCGCTCAGCCCTTTCCAGTAAGCGCCTTGAACGCGTTGTATATAGAAGGCCTTACCCAGCACAAAGAGGCTCAGCAGGGCTATGCCGATAAAGCATAGATAGACTCTCCATAATATGTCGCGTTTGACTTCCATACCCTCTATCGAACTAAGAATTTATATGTTTTTAAAATCGGTCTTACTTTTTAACGCTGTCTGTCAAAACGACGGGCGGCATGGTCAACTCTTTCAATCCGAAAGGTTCGACCGCTTTTGCCAGCTCACTTTGTTTGCTTCTGAACATCACTTCGCTTTTCAATGTCTTGTATTCGTATTGCAATTCTTTTAATTCTTTGTTTGTCCGGTTGATATCCCTGTTGATCTTATCGGCGTAATGGCCGTTATAGATATAGATCACTGCCAGGGCCGCAAGGAACAGGAAAAAAGGTATATTCTTCATGATCCACCGGTAGCTCAATCCGGGCCGCCAGCGGATCCGGGCCGAAGCTTCTGCAGTGCCTTTTGCAGCAGCTTTGAGGGCCTTCTTTTTTTCTTTGTCCTGCCCTCCCGGGTCCACTTCTATATTTTCATCTTCCTCTTTCATTTTCATATTCGTTCCGCCACCCGTAGTTTGGCGCTACGGGCTCTCGGATTTTCTTTCAACTCTTTATCGCCGGGTGTTACCGGCTTTTTGGTGATGGCCTTTAAAAGGGGGGTTACCGTACTTTTTCCGAAGGGGTCTGATTGGTCTTCGTCCTCAAAAGAACCTTTTTTAAAGAAGTTCTTAACAAGTCTGTCTTCCAGAGAATGGAAGGTGATCATAGCTACGCGACCACCGGGTAGGAGGAGGCCAGGTATTTGTTGCAACATTTCTTTTAAAGCTCCCAACTCGTCATTGACTTCAATGCGCAGAGCCTGGAAAACCTGGGCAAAGTATTTATTGGGATTCCCTTTCACCACGCTGCCCAGGGCAGCTTTAAAATTTGGAATGGTCTTCAGCGAGACGGAGCGGCGCACTTCTACGATCGTTCTGGCGAGTGTCCGGGCGTTGGTCACTTCACCATATTGTTCGAAGAGCTTATGCAACTGCTGTTCGGAGTAGGTGTTGACAACGTCGAAAGCGGCCAGTGTCTGTCGTTGGTCCATTCTCATGTCCAGCTCTCCTTCGAATCGGGTGGAAAACCCTCTTTCAGGCTGATCAAACTGGTGGCTGCTCACGCCCAGGTCCGCCAGGATACCATGAACTTGTGCCGCGTTATGCAGGCGGAGGAATCGTCCGATATGACGAAAGTTATGGGGGAGAAAGGTGATGCGGGCATCATCCGGCAGGTTGCGCCGGGCATCGCTGTCCTGGTCAAAGACGAGCAGTCTGCCTTTTCCGCTTAATTTCTCCAGAATTCCTTTCGAATGGCCTCCACCGCCGAACGTGCAGTCGACATAGGTTCCTCCCGGCTGTATCTGTAATCCATCCAGTGTCTCCTGCAGCATCACAGGCACGTGATAGTTGGACGGAGCCGGTGTCAGTGGATCCGGTGTCAATGGAGTGTCCCTCCAGGATTCATTCCCCCAAGGTTGATTCCTCCAGAGTTCATTCCTCCAAGGTTGGCCCCTCCAGCGTTCATTACCTGATTAGCCAGGCTGCTGAATGCCTCCGGTGAAAAAGATTCAAAGAACTGTTGGTACTTAGTTTTATCCCAGATTTCGATTTTATTAACTGCGGACACCAGCACAATGTCTTTTTCAAGGCTGGCGTGTTCTTTCAGGTTTTGAGGGATCAGCAATCTGCCGGCTGAATCCAATTCGGTCATAGTGGCCCCGTTCAGGAAATATCTTCTGAATTCACGAACTTTGGGGTCAAAATCATTTAATTGGCTAATTCCGGCAAAAATGGGCTCCCAGCTTTTCATTGGATAGAGACTCAGGCATTTTTCAAACCCCCTGTTCACTACGAATTGGGTGCTGCCGTCTTCCGGCAACTGCTTCTTGAAACCGACCGGGAGCAGGAAGCGCCCTTTCGAGTCCAGTGTAGCTTCGTATTCGCCCAGAAAACCAATCATTTATGAGGAGTTGAATCAAATTATACAATAACTAACACAAAATAACACTTTTTCCCACTTTCTGAAGGGAATTTGAAAAATTTAATTTTTCCACACCAGTGTATTACCTTATGGGGAGCGGTTTTTGAGGGGGTTTGGCCCTGTGAAATGGGTGGGAGGGTGTGCATTGAGTGTGAATTACGGTGGATAAGCTGTGGATATCGTCTATTATCAGCCCTCTCCGGGCTTTGCAGTTATTCTCGTGACTAAAAAGCCGTTAAGATTTTGTGTAAAGAACCCGCCATTCGCCTGACCTAGAGCCATACGGCTTGTTACTATTTCCTTCCGAATTTTGCCGTTCCGGCTTTTACTTTTGCTTTTGAGCAAACAGATTGCCTGACTTATGAGAAAAGCGAAATCCGGTACCAGAAAGAATCGGCAAAGTAACCGGCAGGTCAATCAATATGACAAGATTTTCCGGGAGAATATCGAAGCCGCCCTGCCTGGACTGATCAGGAACCTGTTGAATATTCATCCCGTATATACCGAGGAACTACCAGATGACATACAGCATACGAAAGAGCGCAAGCCGGATGTGCTGAAAAAAGTGACCGACAAAAACGGTGAAACTTTTGTGCTGCATGTCGAATTCCAGGTAGAGGACGAGCCGGAAATGGTATTCCGGATGGCAGAATATTATATTATGCTCCTGCGGAAATACAAGCTTCCAGTAAGGCAATATGTCATTTATATCGGCCTCGGTAGTCCGGCTATGGTTGATTATTTCCGTTCGGAGCCAATGAATTTTAAATACCAGTTGATAGCTCTCTCGGCCATTGATTATCACTTATTGCTTCGTTCGGATAACCCCGAAGAAAAAATGTTGGCTATCTTAGCCAACCTGGGTAATGGAAATTCCGGGCCGATCATAGAGAATATTGTGAACCAAGTTATTACCTCTTCAAAAGGGGATTTTTCTAAACTCAGGCACATACGGCAGTTGCGAATATTGGCACAATTGCGTAACTTAGGGCCAGAAAGTTTACAATTCATGGATAGCATTGCGAAATACATAACAAAAGAAAAAGATATTTTCTACCAACTTGGAGAGAGAGACGGTATGGAAAAAGGGAAAGAAACTTTTGTGAAGAACCTCCTGCTCAACACTGACTTTACAGTAGCCAAAATTGCCGATTTAAGCAATGTTACCGAAGCCTTTGTAGAAAAGGTGAAGAAGACCTTAAAATAAGCGCTTACTCCGATTTTAAAATATGTCAGGCCCCTCTCTTTGGGGCTTTTGTTTGTCTTGGGTTTTAGAGAAAAATAACACCAGTTGGAAATCCTAAATTTTATCAGGAGCTTAGAGCTAAACAAGTACAATGCCCACTCCCGGCTATTCCGGAACTCCCCTACTAAAAAAACTGGGTCTCAAAGAAGGACTGCGCGTATGGCTGATCAACCCACCGGATAATTATTTCCAATGGCTGGAAGCCGATATCTCTGCTCAGGTATGTTCCCCGAAGGAACTACCTGACTGGGTGCATCTTTTTGCCCCGACGCAGGCTGCATTCGGGAAGGGGATGCAGTCCTTGAAAGCCGCTTATAAAAAGAATCCCCGGCTGGTGATCTGGGTATCCTGGTATAAGAAGATCTCCGGCATCCCCACGGATCTGACCGAGGACATTATCCGCGGATATGCCCTGCAGAATGGGTTGGTGGACATAAAGGTCTGTGCGGTAAGCGAGCAGTGGAGCGGGCTGAAGCTGGTAGTCCCAGTAAGTCAGCGGTGACGGCCGGCATATTTCGTACATTTGCCGCATGGCAGCAGTTAGCCGCCTTGAATCATGCATCCGAAAAATATCTCCATAGCTGATTACAGCTATACTCTACCAGAGGAATTCATTGCTCATTATCCCTTAGCCGAAAGGGACGCCAGCAAATTACTGATCTACCAGGAAGGGAATATCCGGGAAGACGTTTACCGGCATATCAGCCATTACCTCCCGGAGGGCGCCCTGCTCGTCTTTAATAATACTAAAGTAGTAGAGGCAAGGATCCTCTTCCGGAAAGCAACCGGAGCGCAGATCGAATTATTCTGCCTGGAACCTCCGCCAGAATACGCCGGGATCACGACAGCAATGATGCAGCAAGGAAAAGTCCGGTGGAAATGCCTGATCGGGGGCGCCTCGAAATGGAAACCGGGACAGGTACTCACCCGGACAATCGATCGGGCGTCCGACGACCAGGGAAAGGACATGACTGGAGGGTCGGAAGATAGGGGGCGGGGAAATGCCGGCAGGAATGAATCCGTCACCCTGGAAGCCAGGTATATCTCCAAACTGGAAGATTCCTTTCTCATCGAGCTATCCTGGGATCCCGCTCACCTGAGCTTTGCTGAACTGCTGCACCAGGCTGGGTTGATCCCTTTACCGCCTTATATCCGGAGAGCGGCGGAACAGTCGGACAGCGAAAGATACCAGACCATCTATGCCCGCCATGACGGCTCCGTCGCGGCTCCCACTGCCGGTCTGCATTTCACCGAAACGATTTTCCAGACCCTGGCGGCAAAAAATATTCAGCAGGCCTTCGTCACTCTCCATGTCGGAGCCGGAACTTTCCTGCCAGTAAAAGCCCCCACCATGGAGCAGCATGTGATGCATGTTGAATTTATACAAGTGACCCCGGATATGATTGGTCAGGTGCTGAACGCATTGAAAGATCAACGGCCGGTGATCCCCGTGGGAACCACTTCAGCCCGAACGATCGAAAGCCTGTACTGGCTGGGGGTGAAAGTGTTCCGGGACCCGGGCATAACTCCCGCGGACCTGGTCGTTCGTCAATGGGATGCGTATGAGGGGGGGAATGAAATGGAAAGGGCGGGCAATGAGAGGAGGGAAGAAGGCGGCGGGAATATCACCCCGGAAAAAGCTTTAACGGCCTTGCTGAACTGGATGGAAGGGCAGGAGCTTCCCCAATTGCTCACCAAAACACAACTGCTGATCACTCCCGGATATGACTGGAAAATAGCCAGGGGCCTTATCACCAATTTTCACCAGCCGGAATCCACCTTGCTGCTCTTAGTCGCCTCCCTGATCGGGAAAGATTGGAGGAAGGTCTATGACTACGCGTTGGGCCACCAGTTTCGCTTCCTGAGCTATGGGGATGGATGCCTGTTATTGCGATAAAGGTCCGTGAATTATGCAACTTTTTTCAACGGAAATTCCAGGGTGAAGGTCGTGCCTTTGCCAGTGAGACTTTCTACCTTGATCTTTCCATGATGAGCCTCCACGATGGTCTTTACATAGCTCAGCCCCAGGCCAAAGCCCTTGACATTATGCAGGTTACCCGTATGGGCGCGGTAGAACTTTTCGAAGATACGACGTTGTGTCTCCTTACTCATCCCAATACCATTATCCTCTATGCGTACGATGAGGCTCTTGGACGTACTGTGTGTGGTTATATGGATCAGCAGCTGATCCTTTGAATATTTCACTGCATTGTCTATCAGGTTGGAGATGAGGTTAGTAAAATGTACTTCGTCCGCATCCAGCAAATCATTTTTTGCATTCAACTGCAACTCTGCCCTCCCCCCCTTCCCTTCCAGTTGAAGCTGGAAGTTCTCCATCGCCTCCTGGATAACCGTATGGGCATGAATAGGGCGAAGATTGAGCTGCTGCTCCCGGCGATCGAGCAAAGAGGCCTGAAGGATGGTCTCCACCTGCTTGTTCATTCGTTTATTCTCTTCCTTAATGATGCCGGAGAAGTATTCTGATTTTTGCCGGTCGTGGACCACTTTTTCATTCCGCAACGCATCCACCGCCAGTGAAATAGTCGCCAGGGGAGTCTTGAATTCGTGCGTCATATTGTTGATGAAATCGTTCTTGATCTCGCTCAACTTTTTCTGCCGCAGCAGGGCATACACAGTGACATAAAAGGCGGCAATGATCACCAGGGTGAATAATATGGCTACTATTATCATCGTCTTCATTTCACCCAGGACGATACTCTTATAATTATGGATTACCGCAACAAGTATCTCTGCCGGTATGGTGCCTCCTACATCAGCATCAGCAGGGGCCATCAGCGGATAGAACACCCTGAGATTTTTGGCGCTATCTTCTGCTGCCTTCTGGAAACCGGGGGAACGCACTTCCGGCTGGAAAGACAGGTTGGAGGCGCCCAGGTCAGAAGACACGCAAAAGTCAAATTTTATATCTTTTAATCCCCTGTAAGCAAATGCCTTCTGCAGTTTTTCAGTAAGATCATCTACGGTAAATCTTTCGGCCACGGTGGGAGCCTTCATCAATTCGTTCAGGAATTGATCGGAAGGACGCCAGGTGATCCCGGGCCTTATCCGCAACGTTTTGATAGTAGGGGAAACGCCTCTTTGCTCGACCAGGTCACTACCTACGTCGTTCAAGGCACGGGAAAGCCTGTCCTTCAATAGTTCCTGCTTGTTCTCTATCATAGTCAATATCCAGTTGATCTGGATATAGATGATCCCGGTAAGCGACAAAATGATCAAAAAGAAAATAATGGGAAAAATTTTTTTCAATCCGTTGCTTTTTAGTCCAACTGCAAATTTATCAAAAGGATAGGGGGACGCCCTTGTCAGGCCCCGCCAAAGGCGGTATTTAACGAAGGTTTCACAAAGAAAAGGGATTTCGGTCTAAAATCCGGCATTTTCAGGGACAAACCGATGAAAAGGAGGGCGTAACAGCGTGGGAAAAAGCATTTTGTTATCTCCCAGGATTACTTAATTTAGATTATATGGAGAGCCCGGCACCTGGTATATTGTTGATCGCTGATCCCTTTTTGAAAGATCCTAATTTCATGAGGACGGTGGTGTTCCTCTGCGAACACCAGGATGAGGGAAGTTTTGGATTTGTATTAAATAAAAATTACGATTATACACTCAATGAGCTGGTGAGCGGACTGGACGACCTCAAACTGCCCGTCTATCATGGGGGGCCTGTCCAAATGGACACGATCCATTTCCTGCATCAATACCCCGAGAAGATCACGGGGGGCTATGAGATCGTGGACGGGGTATTCTGGGGAGGCAATTTTGAAACAGCTATCGAGCTCATCCGCACAGGAGAGGTAGACCCCGGAAAGATCCGCTTCTATATCGGTTATTCCGGCTGGGGCAGCGGCCAGCTCGTGGATGAATTAAAAGAAAAATCATGGCTCACGGTACAGGCTAGCCGCAAATTAGTGTTCCATAAAAAGCCGGATGAAATATGGAAAGATGCGCTCCGCCTGCTGGGAGGAGAATATGAGATCATGATCAATTTCCCCATCGATCCTCAGTTAAATTAAAGCTGCCAGCTTCAAGCCAGCTATCTAAGCGGGAACCGGATACCAGCCTGTATTCCCCAGGTGTCCAGATTATTCACTCCATAGTTATTGAAAGGAGTATAATTGTAACTGGCCCCTATCTTCAGCGCAGTAGAGGAATAGCTGCTAAGCGGAATAAAAAAGCCTGCCTCTCCTTTTACCGCCAGCCTTGTCATGGAATGCGGGTCATCAAATTCACCCAGGTATTGATCAAAGTTTATGAAGTTGAGCCCCGCCCCCGCCCCCACATAAGGACGAATCAACCCCTTTTTCAGCAAGGTATAATTAGCGGTGATCAGCAGAGGTAATTGCTGGATGGAATTACTCACCACCGCGGAAATATCAGATCCTTTACCATCCTCGTATACCTGCCGGGGGTACTTCTGATAATAATCATTATATCCGATACTAAGTCCCAGGCTGAGCTGATCATTCAGCGGATATGCCAACCCCGCTGTAAATCCCTTGTACGCGGGATGGGTAACATAATTCCTGAAAGCTCCTGTCGGAATATTGACATTATAGTCGATGTTCATTTGTAATTCATTCTGAGCATGCACCGCGGAACAGACCATTACCGTGACCGCCCCGATGATCCAATATTTTGATAGTGATCTCATGATATACCTCCTTACTATTTCTGCGTTAATGATTAATTTTTAAGATACGGGGACTGCGCGAACAGGGAATCCACTTCAAGGGACGCATTAGCGGTCTTAAATACCTGTTCTCCCCTGACGAGTCCCGTCCAAATCGCAGTGAGCTTATTGCCATGGGTCACCGCGTTTTTTAAGTCCAGCAGATCGATCTCAAGGCCACCGCTCTGTATGGTATAAACCCCTACGGCATAAGGCGAATAATAGCCATATCCCGGATAGCCCCAGTAATAAGGGTCATAAAAACTGCCATAATAATCCCAATAATCCGGGTAACTGAAAATACCGCTGGAGGTGCTGTATACTCTGGAGATGTTAAAAGCCAGATCGGGCGAAGTCTTTCTATCCACCAACTGGTACCCTCTCTGTTGCATCGATTGGCCCACTGTGCTGATCACAGCCGAATCGTAGCCATTGAGTTCTTTTCCGTATAATTGATTGTCCTGGATCACATCAACGGAATCGGTGATGCTGAATGTTTTGTAACTGGCAAAATTGGCAGTCGTGTCGTAATTGGAAATATAGATCCGCGATTCGTCGTTGGTGAGATGGTTGAGTGGATCTTTTTTACAACTGCTGATTGACAGGATAGCTGCCAGCGCGCCACCTGATAGCCACATAATCTTGCTCATACAGAATGGTTTTTATACCTGTAGACGCAAATAAAATGCCCTGGTTTAAGGCCATATTGGCTTTAACGCCAGTCTAACAATCTCTAAAATTTCGTTAAAGCGGGCTTACAAAACAAAACCCCGGCAAAAGCCGGGGCAAACTAACATTTTTTCCGTGGGGTTATGGACCGTACGTATTATAGGTGTACTTATTCTTATTTTGTGTCAAGAGGCACTGCGCCTTCTACTAATACAGTTACTTTATTGTGAATGACTTCCACAAAACCACTTTGTATAGTAAAATAAGCGAGATGGTTATTTTTATCCTTTAACACCTTCACCCTGCCTGTCTTCAGAGCGCTTACCAGGGGAGCATGCTTGTCCAATACTTCGAATAATCCCGTCACACCCGGCAATTGTACCCCATATACATCGCCGCTGAACAGTTTTTTTTCGGGTGTTAATATTTCTAAGTTCATTCTTGTTGTTTTTATCCTTGTGCCTGTGCCATCAGTTTCTTACCCTTTTCGATAGCATCGTCGATGCTACCTACCAGGTTAAACGCAGCTTCCGGATACTCATCCACTTCCCCGTTCATGATCATGTTGAAACCACGGATCGTCTCATCGATAGGAACCAATACTCCTTTCAGGCCGGTGAACTGTTCAGCCACATGGAACGGCTGGGACAGGAATCGCTGTACCTTACGGGCTCTGGCCACCGTCATTTTATCTTCATCGCTCAATTCATCCAGACCCAGAATGGCAATGATGTCCTGTAATTCCTTATAGCGTTGCAGGATCAGCTTAACATTATTAGCGCAATTGTAATGCGCGTCTCCTACGATCTTCGGAGTAAGGATACGGGAGGTGGAATCCAACGGGTCAACCGCAGGATAGATCCCTAAGTCAGCAATCTTACGGCTAAGTACGGTAGTAGCATCCAGGTGGGCAAAGGTTGTTGCCGGAGCCGGATCGGTAAGGTCATCCGCCGGTACGTATACAGCCTGTACGGAAGTGATGGAACCATTCTTGGTGGAAGTGATCCTTTCCTGCATGAGTCCCATTTCCGTAGCCAAAGTTGGCTGATAACCCACCGCGGAAGGCATACGTCCCAACAGAGCCGATACTTCAGAACCAGCCTGCGTGAAACGGAAGATATTGTCGACGAAGAAGAGGATATCGCGTCCCTGGCCTTTGCCGTCGCCATCCCTGTAGTATTCTGCGATGGTAAGTCCGCTGAGGGCCACACGGGCACGGGCTCCGGGGGGCTCATTCATCTGACCGAAGACAAAAGTAGCTTTGGATTCAGCCAGTTCGTTCATATTTACTTTGCTTACATCCCATCCGCCCTTCTCCATGCTGTGTTTGAACTCTTCGCCGTAGTTCATGATACCCGCCTCGATCATTTCACGCATCAGGTCATTCCCTTCACGGGTACGTTCTCCTACACCGGCAAAAACGGACAGACCGGCATAAGCTTTGGCGATATTATTGATCAGTTCCTGGATAAGTACTGTTTTTCCCACACCGGCGCCGCCGAAAAGACCGATCTTACCCCCTTTTGAATAGGGCTCGATCAGGTCGATAACTTTAATACCGGTAAACAGTATTTCCGTGCTGGTGCTCAGATTTTCAAAAGCCGGGGGCTTGCTGTGGATCGGGCGGCCGCCTACTTTGGAAACAGGCGGAAGTCCATCGATCGGATCCCCCGTGACATTAAATAAACGTCCTTTTATGCCTTCCCCGATGGGCATGGCGATCGCAGCGCCGGTATCAGTAACAGCCAGGCCACGAACCAGCCCTTCCGTACCATCCATAGCGATACAACGTACGCTGTCCTCTCCCAGGTGCTGTTGTACTTCCAGCACTAAAGTTTCCCCTGTAGACCTTTTCAGTTCCAGGGCGTTATAAATTTCCGGGAGCTTACCTTCGAACTGCACATCAATAACAGCGCCGATGATTTGCTTGATCTTACCAGTACTGGCCATATGATTAATGAGGGTTTAAAATTTGGCTGCAAAGGTAAGGGAGAACAGGGTAAAATCCGAAATAGTATAGCGCAAATTCCAAAAAATGTGTATTCCTCTTCAGAACTCTCTATTTTTGCCCTTTCAGACCATTTTATGCAACTAATACCCATTACTACCCCCTCGCAGGCAAAAGAGTTCATACAGGCAAACGTCCAGTTAAACCGCCAGAATCCCGCCTATATCCGGCCAATAGATGCTGAAATCGATGAAGTATTCGACCCTGCCAAAAACAAGGCATTCCGGCATGGGGAAATCACCCGTTGGGTGTTGAAAGATGAGGAAGGGAAGCTGATCGGTCGTATTGCAGCTTTTGTGAACAAAAAATATAAGACAAAAGGAGACGATGTGCCGGTGGGGGGGATTGGCTTTTTTGACTGCATAAATGACCAGGAAGCAGCAGATATGTTATTGGACGTGGCCCGGCACTGGCTTTCCCAACGGGGAATGGAGGCCATGGATGGCCCTATTAATTTTGGCGAACGGGACAAATGGTGGGGACTTCTTACAGAAGGCTTTTATGAGCCTTTGTACGGCATGAACTTCAATCCTCCTTATTATAGAGAGCTTTTGGAAAATTATGGATTCCGGCCTTTTTTCCACCAGTTGTGCTTTAGCATGGATTATAAGAAGCCCCTGAATGCCAAATTACAACGGCGGCATGAAACGCTGGCCGCCGATCCGGCCTACAGCGCCAGAATGATCGATAAGCGGCAATTGCTGAAATTTGCAGAGGATTTTATTGCCATTTACAATCCCGCCTATGCAGGTCATGGAGGACTAAAAGAAATGAAGAAAGACCAGGCAGTGCAGCTCTTCAAAAAAATGAAACCCCTGATGGATGAAAAGATCGTCTGGTTCGTCTACCATAATGAACGGCCGATCGCTATGTTCCTGAATATCCCCGACCTGAACCAGTACTTCAAGCATTTCAACGGCCGGTTCGGCCTGCTGCAGAAGCTTTATTTTCTCTGGCTCCGGCGCCGGGGAGCCTGCAAGCGGTTTACCGGGATCCTTTTTGCCATTATCCCGGAATTTCAGGGGAAAGGAGTAGACGGATATATGATCGTAGAAGCGGGTAAGGTCGTCCAGCATCAGTCTTCCTATGAGGATTATGAAATGCAATGGATCGGTGATTTCAATCCGAAGATGGTCAATATTGCCAAGGGGCTGGGAGAAGTCAACCGGAAATTGACGACCTATCGCTACCTTTTTGACCGGGCGAAGGAGTTCAAACGGCATCCGATGTTGTCTTAATAAAATTGGAGGTCACAATTTGTGACCTCCTAAAAAATAGTCCCGGACGAACAATTCGCCCGGGACCGGAAAAAGCAGCTTAAAAATTATGCGATAGCGACCGGATAGGCGGCCACCGGCATCCCCTGCGGGGGTTGCATCCCAGCCGCCGGCGATCCGCCCGATCCTTCCGGATCGATCTTTGGCGCCAGTAATTTGTACAGGACCGGAGTCACGACGCGGGTAAGTATGGTCGAGCTGAGCAGGCCTCCGATGATGACCAGCGCTAGCGGCGAATACAGCGGATTGTTCTCCGCCACCAGGGGTATCAGCCCTCCAATCGCCGTGAGGGTCGTGAGAATGATAGGAACGAAGCGGGTCTCCCCTGCCTCCTGGATGGCTTCTTCCAGCCCCATCCCTCCTTTACGCAACTGGTCGGTGTAATCCACTAACAAAATAGAGTTCTTTACTTCTATCCCGATCAGGGCGATGACACCTATTACGGCTACAAAGGAAAAGGTGTTCCCGGTGGCCAGCAGCATCAGTACAGCCCCAATTATGCCCAGAGGCACAACGGACAGGACGATCAGCGTACCCCTGAATGTTTTGAACTCCAGGATCAGAACCCCCAGGATGCCGAAAATAGTGATGAGAATAATGGTGCCGAGGCCCCCAAAACTCTGCTGCTTGCTTTCTACCTCCCCGGCCGCCATATAACTGGCGCCTTTGGGAAATTGCATTTTATCCAGTTCTTTCAGGAGACCCTCTGTCACCCTGGTGGTATTATACCCGCTGCGTAAAAAAGCAGTGACGGTAGTATACCTGTCCTTATCATAATGGTGGATGCTGGTGGGAGAGCTCTGGAATTGTATGTCGGCCAATTGGCTTAGCGGAATGGAAGTCCCCGTAGAGGAGCTTACATAGACTTTATTCAGCGCATCCAGGGTCTGACGATCCGCCCTGGGCAAACATACATTGATGCTATAGTCATCTCCATTGTCCTTCCGGAATTTACCAATATCCAGCCCGGCCACGGCCAAACGCACCGTCCGGTCGATCTCGTTAACAGGGACACCCAGTATGCCCGCTTTTTCTTTGTTGACCTTTACCTTGATATCCGTTTTCAGGGTGGTGAGCTCATTGTTGACATAAATGGTTCCATCCGTCTTTTTCAACAGGTCTTCCACCCGGAAGGAAAGCGCCCTGAGCGTATCCAGGTCTTCGGAGAACAGGCGGATCGCAATGGGCGCCTCGATCGGTGGTCCCTGTTCGAAGTCCTTCACTTCGATCTTAGCACCGGGATAGTCTTTGAATTTCTGCCGGAGGGAGTCGATCAATTGTCTTTTTTTCAGCGGAGGGGTCTCGTTCAGTTGAATGAACAATTGTGCATAATTGCTCACTTCATTCTGCGGGATCACATTGTAATAGATCCTGGGATTACCCCGGCCCACATTGGTAGCATAATTCTTCAGGTCGGGAATATGACTGATCTCCCGCTCAACATACCTGGCGACACTATCGGTCGCCGGCAGGCTGGTACCCAGCGGCGTCTGAATATTGACAAGGAACATCGGTTTCTCCGAAGCGGGAAAGACACTAAACCCCACGACGGGTATCAGCGCCAGACAACCCAGGAATATACCGAGCGCGATCAGCAGGGTAACAGCGGGCCTGGCAATGGCAGCATGAAGCAGACGACGGTAAGATCCATTGATAAATTTTTTCAACCCTCTCAAAAAGAAATTGCCTTCCGGATGTTCATGCCCGCTAAGTATCCTGCTGGATAGAAAAGGAACGATGGTCAGGGAAACGAATAGGGATGCCAGCACGGTAGTGACCACCGCGGCAGGCAGGCTCCGAATAAAATCCCCGGCTCCTTCAGGCAGGAACATCAAGGGTAAAAAGGCGAAGATCAGGGTAGCCGTACAGCCGATAACAGCCAGCCCGATCTGCCGGGTGGCAGCCATGGCGGCCTCCTTCTTACCATACCCCATCCGCAGGTACCGTTCAATATTCTCCACCACTACGATGCTATCGTCCACCAATAGTCCCAGGGCCACTACCATACCGACAATGCTCAATTGATTGATGGTAATATGGAAGAGGTCCAGCAGGAACAGGCCGATTGCCAGGGATAAGGGAATGGAGATCATAACGACGATGGAAGCCCGGGGGCCCAGTGGCAGCAGCGTGAGCAATACCAGGAAAATGGCAATGACAAAATCCATGGTAAAATGGCTCAGGCGGGTATGGACGCTCTGGGCATTATTAAAGCTCTTCTCATAGGCGATAGAAGCAGGTAATTCTTTTTGGAACTTCTGCAATACAGGCTCCATTTCCTTTTCCACGGCAAAAATATTCGTACCGGATTTGCGGCTGGCCGTTACGAACACCCCTCTTTTTCCATTGAGGCGGCCAATATAATTCTGCTCTTCATAATTAAATTCCACTTCCGCAATATCCTTTACGTAGATGATCTTTCCGCCGGAGCCGCTGACAATGGTATTCTTAATCTCTTCGACACTTTTATAGTCGCCGCTCGTCTTTATATTGAATTTTTTGGCCCCCATTTCGATACTGCCGCCGGGGATGTTCACATTTTCATTTTGAATAGCCCGCAGGACGGTGTTGAGCGGGATCCTGTTCTGAGCCAGCTTTTCCAGGTTGAGGGACACGCGCACCTGTTGCCTGGGGAAGGCCCAGTTCTCCGCATTCTTCAGCGTTTTTATTTTTTCCAGTCTTTCCTTTAGCTTTTTACTCCATTCTTCCAGGTCTTTGTAGGGAGCTGTCTCACTGAGCAGGGCTACCTGCAATATGTTCACATCGGAAGGGGTAAATTTCTGTATATCAATGCTGACAATGTCTTTGGGAAGATCCCCCCGGATAGCGTTCAGCTCCCGGATCACGTCCTGGTATTTTTTGTCCGGATCGGTCTGATATTTAAACTCGATCTGTATCACAGCCAGGCCATCATCTATCTGGGAGCGGATGCGTTTCACATCATCCATTTCATTAAATCTTTTTTCGATAGGATCCACCACCAGCTCTTCGATGTCTTTGGGACTGGTGCCGGGATAGATCACAATGGCGGAAAATTGCGGCGCCTCAATGTCCGGGTCCTCGCCCCGCGGCATATTGAACAGGGAATTCATCCCAATAGCTATCAGCATCACGAAGACGACGAGCGTGAACTGATAATTTTTTACAGAAAAGTCGGTGATTTTCATAACACTTTAATTGATTGCTTTTACAATAGCTCTCTCTGTCAGGTAACCTACTCCGCTGGTGATCACTTCACTTACGTTTTCCAGCCCGCTGCTGATGGCTATTTTATCTTTTTGGAGAAAGGCAATATGGACCTGATTTTTTTTCACTGTCCTTTTATCTGCATTCAGTGTATATACATACCCTGTTTTCCCATCTCCTTCCGCCAGGGCTTCTGCGGGGATCATGGTAAGGGTCTGCCGGGAAGAAGGCTGCAGCTGAAGGGTGCAAAACAGGCCCGGCGCAAACCGGCGTCCTGCCGGCGATACCGTGACTTCTACCGGGTAAGTGTTACTGGCAGGGTCGGCTCCTTCCGCCATTTTAGTGATCACTCCTGTAAAACGCTGATCCGCATAGGCATCGATGGTGACAACCGCCTGGTCCCCTTTCTTCAACGCCGCCCAATCCCTGTCGGAGACGCCAAACCGGACGACCCAGTCATTTTTCTCCGTGCCGTTGAATAATAATACGGCAGCGCCCGCCGTAGCATATTCTCCTTCATTCATGAATTTTTGAAGGATGGCGCCCCCTTCAGCAGCCCGTATCTGCGCATACTGGCGGTTGAATTGGGCGATCCGAAGGGCTTCCGAAGCGACAGTCAATTGCGTATGCGTATTCTGCACCTGCTCCAGGGAAGCGACAGTATCTTTGTAGAGATTATTAATCCGGCCTTCATCCCTTTGGGATTTTTCTACATTTTGAGATGCCTGCTGCACCTGTGCATCGATCTCCGTCAGATCGAGGGAAGCCAGCAGTTGTCCTTTTGACACCCGGTCGCCTTCCTTTACATAAATTTTCGAGACGATACCGCCGATCTTAAAGGATAGACGGGCTTCAGCATTCGAGGCAATCAGCCCGGAGTATTGAAGATTACGGCTATAGTTTCCTATTACTACCGGCTGTAATTTTACCGTGATGGGATCATCTCCCGGCGGGATGGTAGCGGCTTTATTATCGCTACATTTTACCAGAGCAAAGGCGAAGATCGCCGCGATGGGGAAGCGAATAGCGTGAAGCAGTTTTGAGTTCATATATAGTTCGTATTTTATTGTTTATTTTTTACAAAAAACTTACCTACCAGTAGGTAGATGATCTCCCTTCAAAAACAACATCCCCCTCCAATCTTTCCCCGGGAGCAGCTAGAATTTATAGGAAGCCTTTGCCCGCTCCAGGTCGGCGGCTCTGTTGAGCACGGTCAGCCGGCCCAGGGAATAGCGGATCTCCGCCCCAGTCATCTGCGTCCGGGCATCGACCAGTTCGATCTGCAGGGCCTGACCTTCATTAAATCGTCGCTCTGCCAGGCGATAGGTCTCCCGGGCGCTGCTGACTTCATCCGAAAGGGATTGTAAGGCCTCTACCGCAGAAGAATAATCATTGGATACCGTCTGTACCTGCAGGGTCAATTGCTGTGTGAGCTCCCGGTACTGATCGTTCGTAGATGCTATATCGATCTGCGTCTGCCGGATCTTGTATTTATTATCACCTGCTCTGAACAGAGGCCATAGCAGTTGCACTCCTGCCAATTGATAGAACTGGCTGCTATTGAACCGGAAACCAAATCCCTGGAAGCCGATATCGTAAAAAGCATTCAGCTTAGGATACAAATAGGATTTGTTCCATTTCAGGTTGGACTCCATTACTTTCTGAACACTTTGCAGCCTGTTGAGCTCTTCCCTGCCGGCCGGCAATTCGGTGTAAAAATTCCGGGTGGGCGAGAGCGTTGCAGCGCCTGAAGAGACGGCAGCGTCTGCGGCAGCAGCCGGATCCGTCGTCAGCGCAGAGTCCACCAATACCGGCGTGTCCAGGGACCTGTTGAGCAGGAAGTTAAAATAAGCAGCCGCGTTACGGAGGTTGTTCTTTGCTTCGATAAGGGATGATTCCACCTGGCTTACCTGTGCCTGAGCGCGTAAAACAATTTCCTTTGTGGCCATCCTGTTCGCTACGAATTTTTCACTCACTCTCCTGTTCTCCTTTACCAGACCCAGCGCATTGGTATAAATTTCGACAGCCTTTCCGGCCTGCAGGTATTGGTAATAAGCCTGGCGTATGTGTTGCACCAGGTCCCTTTTGTAGATATCGGCATCTGCGTGACGGACGTTGATCATTTCCCCGTTCACCTGCTTGTTATGCTGCAGATCCATATTGAACAAGGGTAGGGATACTTCCATCTTTGTATCGTGATAGTCATTCGGCAGGAACTGGATATTTTGATTAGCCACCTGTGGAAACTTATTCGTGCCTGTCAGTTGGTTCAAGGTCGAATAGACACCATTCAACAAGTCGCCGACAGGTATGCTCTGCGAGCGTCCTCCATTGGCCGCCGTGTATTGAGAGTTGAAATCCAGCTGGGGATAAAACAGGGATTTCGCCCGTTTAAGATCAAGCTGAGCCTTTTGCCAGTCGAAGTTGCGCTGATGGAGGGCCAGGTTGCTGTCCAGACCCGTGCGGATATAGTTATCCAGAATTGTTGGGGCGCCGGCGGGGGCCGGTGCAGCGGCATCAGCGGGTGAGGCTGGCCGTTGCGCATAGAGGGACAGGTTCTGCAAAAAAGCAGTTAGCAGCAGCAGGGTGAAAAATGGCTTTGGCATGATGTTCTGTTTAATTTTTATGTCAATATTATTAACAGTGTTAATTTGAGTAGCAAAAAAAACGCCCTTAGGGGCTCGGGGGTCTCTAAACCTCCAAAATTCTTATACGGTGCGGGTTCCTCCCAGCGACAAGGTATTGACCAGCCAGTCCAGGGAGTACATCATAATGGGAAGCAGCGGTGCATTCTCCGGAGTAAATTTGTCCAATCGCTCCCGGATAGCCAGGGACACCAATCCGTGTACCATACTCCAGATGGACATGCTTACCAGCTCGGCATTTGTCTTTGCGATAAGGCCTTTTTCCATGCATTCGCTGACCGTGGTTTTTAGCCGGGTCAGCGCCGCGTCCCCGTTTTCCCAATCGCAACCCATTTCTGCCAGTTTTTTCATGGGCGCCCGCTGGATGAACATCAGGTCATAATATTCAGGATTTTCCATCCCGAAATGGAGGTAGTTCTCTCCCATTTTATGCAGGCGGACGAGCGGATCTTCAATAGGATCCAGATTTCTATTCAGCTCCAGCATTTTCTGAAAACCGATTTCGTGCAGGTTGAAAAAAATCTCATCCTTATCCTTAAAGTAAAGGTATACAGTAGTGGGACTGTATTCGATCAGGTCCGCGATACGGCGTATGGATACATTGTCGAAGCCCTCTTCCACAAATAATTTCATGGATGCGTCCAGGATCAATTTCCGGATCTCCAGTTTCTGCTTTTCCTTTCTCTCCGCTATTCCCATATTAAATGATTAACGACACAAATTTACTTAACACTGTTAATATTCCAAACATTTTTGGATATTTTTTTTGCCTCCCCCCTATTTTAGCCAAAATTTTATTGATTGCGAGGTTTCATGTAGGTTTGCCACAGGAGTCAATCTAATGGACAAATTTATTGTTTCGGCGCGAAAATACAGGCCGCAGGGTTTTTCTACAGTGGTGGGGCAATCGCATATTACGACTACCCTTAAGAATGCCATTAAGAACAATCAACTGGCGCACGCATTTCTGTTTTGCGGTCCCCGGGGGGTTGGTAAAACCACCTGCGCCCGCATACTTGCCAAGACCATTAACTGTGAGAATGTAGGCGCAGATGGGGAAGCCTGTAATAAATGCCATTCCTGTGTCTCTTTCAACGATGGGATCTCCATGAACATCCATGAGCTGGATGCCGCCAGCAACAATTCCGTGGATGATATCCGGACCCTGGTGGAGCAGGTACGATTTGCCCCGCAAGCCGGCAGATACAAGGTATATATCATCGATGAAGTGCACATGTTGAGCTCTTCGGCCTTCAATGCATTCTTAAAAACGCTGGAAGAGCCGCCTCCCTACGCTATTTTCATATTAGCCACTACAGAAAAACATAAGATCCTCCCCACGATCCTCTCCCGCTGCCAGATATTCGACTTCAAGCGGATCACTACGGCCGATACCGTGGATCATTTACAGGAAATATGCGATAAAGAGGAGATAAAGGCGGAAAAACCAGCTTTACAGGTTATCGCTCAGAAAAGCGAAGGTTGTATGCGGGATGCCCTCAGTATCCTGGACAAGATCGTAAGTTTTACCAATGGAGAGCTAAGCTATACCAATACGCTGGAGCACCTGAATATATTAGATGCGGATTATTATTTCCGGATCCTCGAAGCCATGCAGCAGCAGAATCTGTCGGATGCCCTCTTGTTGTATGATGATATCAATCGCAAGGGATTTGAGGGCGACCTCGTGCTGAATGGGCTGGCTGAGTTCATCCGTAACCTGCTGGTATGCAAGGATGAGAAAGTCGCCGCACTACTGGAAGTGGTAGAAAGCTTTAAGGATCGGTATATTGCTGCAGGGAAAGCGGCGGATGCGGCCTACCTGATCAGCGGACTGAATGTATTGAACGAAGCGGAGATCAATTATAAATCTGCCCGTAACAAACGGCTGCATGTAGAGCTGGCCCTGATCAAACTCTGTTACCTGGGGCAAGCCCTCCAGTTGACCAGCGGTGAGCCCGGTGGTAAAAAAAAACAGATTGATTCCCTGAGGCCGGTATCCTTCCGGAATATCCCCGCCATGGAGTTGGTGGGAGGTGCAAATGCCCGGACAGCCAGCGGATCCGTTGAGGCTGCAGGCAGCGAGGGCACGGCAAAGACCGGTGGAACAGGCCCCGCAAAATATGGACAGTCGGCCAGTGGGGAAGAAGGCCAGCCGGAAAACCGGAAAACGGAAAGACCAGGACAGGAAGGCGGTGCAAAGCTGCTGATCGAAACACCCGTAAAGGAGAAATTGCCGGCGCAAACGACCCGGCAAGGGACGCCCCCGGTAGCGGGAAGTACGTCTTTAGGCTCTCTTTCGAAGATCCGGCAGCAGTTTTCCAACCGGCAGCAGCAGGATGACGCGAACGGCAGGATGGACCTGGAACCCACGGCCCTGCAAAAAGTCTGGCAGGAATATGCCGACCAGTTACGCGAGAATAAAAATCCTGCGGTACAGAGCCTGGAAATGGCCATTCTACGAATAACGAATGCCAATAATTTTGAGGTTGTCAGCAGTAACAACCTGGAGCAAAAGTTCATTGAAGGGGAAAAAAGAGCCTTATCCGAGCTTATTCAGAAGGCATTCGCCAATAAGACCATTTCCTTTGCCGTGATCGTAGAAGAGAGGGCCCCGGATAACGAAGAGCCCGCTGAAAGACCCCTGAACAGAAGGGAACAGTTCTTGCAGATCATAGAGCAATACCCATTGGTAAAGGAATTGAAGGATCGGTTAAAATTGGAATTAGACTATTAATGGATCCTCTTCTTCTTAAATCCCAGTTAAAAAATATACCGGATTTTGACATTTACCTGGTTGGCGGGAATTTTGCCAATACCACATTATGACAGGCAATTCTAAGTCTACTTCAATGCGGCAGATCTTTCAGACCAATTCTCCGGGCCGATGGCAACGCTTAAAATGGGGAGGAAGGATCGTGCTGCTTTTGCTTATAATAGGAGTCGGAATTTTTTCCATTGCCGTAAACCGTGGCTATACACCTTCCCTGCCCAGGATCAAAGAACAAAGTCAGTTGTATAAAAAGGTATTGGACACCAACCGGACCTTTTTATTTAAGAACAGCCTGATCGAGCAGTACGGAGGATTCCGCAAATACATTAACGAGAAGGTACCCTACAAGGCAGGGGCTTTCCCCGGCCAGGCCAGAAAGGATTCGGACAAATACAGGCTGCAGAATTTCAAAGCAGATACCAACTTTCGTTCTTTCACCAAATTCCCTACCGGCATACGGGCTGCTTTTTACGTGGATTGGGATGCCCAATCTTTTTTATCCCTGCAGCAGTATATTTCGAAGATGAACCTGGTGATCCCGGAATGGATCTTTATCGATCCTACCGCCGATACGGTGTTTACCAATATCGACGATCGCGCCTGGACCGTCATGAAGAATTCAGGCGTGAAGATCATGCCTATTCTATCGAACAACTATAAGGAAGTTTTCCGTGGGGATGCTGTTCACCGGATCATCAACAACCCTGCAAAGAAAGAGAGGCTGATCAATGATGTGATCAAAATACTGGAGAAGAACGACTTTATCGGGGTGAACGTGGATTTTGAAGAGCTACAGGAAAAGAAGAATGAGAACCTGGTAAAATTTCAAAAAGATATTTACCAGCGGCTCCATGAGCGACATTTTCTCGTCACCCAGGATGTAATCCCTTTCAACGAGGATTATAATTTTAAAGAGCTGGCCAAATACAATGATTATATCTTTTTAATGGCCTATGACCAGTATTCGGATGCCAGCGGCCCCGGGCCTGTCTCCCATCAGAAATGGATCGAAGGAGCCGTGGACGATGCCGTCAAAAAGATCCCTACGCAAAAACTCATTCTTAGCCTGGCCGCCTACGGATATGACTGGAAACTGGGCAAAGAGGTATCGGCCAGGACCGTCAGTTACCAGCAGGCCCTCTTCACGGCAAAGGACAATGAGGCCAACATTGATTTCGATAATGACTCCTATAACCTCCATTATGAATACGAGGACGAAGACAGTACCAAACACCAGGTACAGTTCACCGATGCAGCGACCGTATTCAATGCCCTGCGTTTTGCCACGGAATATGGTCTTGGAGGAACAGCTCTCTGGAGACTTGGCGACGAGGATCCGCGGGTATGGTCTTTTTATGATCAGGACATGCGCAAACAAATGTTGTCCCACTTTAATTTTTCGGCATTCAGCAAGGTCGATGCAATGGCCAATGCCGATTTTGTAGACTATGAAGGCACCGGAGAAGTGCTGGATATCATCGCTACACCCACGAATGGGCGGATAACGCCGGAAGTGAATACAGGGGAAATGCTGATCAGCGAAGAGACGTACGATAGCCTGCCGTCGAGGTTCGTGGCCCGAAAATACGGTACCAATGATTCGATGAAGCTGGTGCTGACTTTTGACGACGGCCCCGATCCCAATTATACGCCAAAGATCCTGGACATTCTCAGTAGATATCATGTGCCGGCCACTTTTTTCCTGGTGGGCATCAATGCAGAAAATAATATCCCTATCGTGAAGCGGGAGTTCAAAGAGGGGCATGAGATCGGCAATCATACGTTCACGCATCCTAACATCGCCAAAGTGAGCCAGCGGAGGGCAATCCTGGAGATGGAGTCCACCCGTCTGCTGATCGAATGTATTACGGGGCATTCCACAATCATGTTCAGGGCCCCTTATAATGCGGATTTCGAACCGGAGAAATGGGAAGAATTGATCCCGGTGGCCATTGCCCGTAAAAAAAACTACCTGGACATCGGCGAGTCCATCGACCCCCTCGACTGGGAGCCGGACACACCGCCGGACAGTATTTTCGACCGGGTGGTGAGACGTAAAAATGAAATGACCGCTGCCGGACTGAGTGGCAATATCATTTTGCTGCATGATGCCGGGGGAGAGGATAGGATGGCTACCGTAGAGGCCCTGCCCCGTATCATCGAATATTTCCAGGCCCGGAAATTCCAGTTTACCACGGTGGCCGATATTCTGGGAAAGACAAAGGATGAAATGATGCCGCCTGTCCCGAAAGGAAGTGGCTTTTTCCTGTTACAGATCAACTATTATTTTGCCGAGCTGGGTTACTGGAGCGGCCATATTCTTTTTTCTGTCTTTATTGTATTTATGGTGCTGTCTGTCGGCAGGGTGCTCTTTATGGCTTTTATCGCCACCAGGGAATTTATACGGGAAAAGCAACATGCCTTACTGCCATTCTGGTCGCCAGATGGAAAAGGTGCTCCGCTGGTAAGTATCATTGTGCCGGCCTACAACGAAGAAGTCAATGCAGTAGGCTCCGTGCAAAGCCTGCTGAGTGGAGATTACCCTAATTTCGACATTATATTCGTCGATGATGGCAGTACCGATCAGACCTATGAAAAAGTGAGCCGGGCCTTTGCCGGTCATCCGAAAGTGCGGGTATTCAGCAAACCCAACGGAGGAAAGGCCTCTGCCTTGAATTTTGGTATTTTGCAAGCAAAGGCAGAGTACGTAGTCTGTATTGATGCGGACACGAAGCTGAAACCGGATGCGGTGTCCAGGCTGATGGAACATTTTGCCCCCGCCCCCCAGCCCGCCGATCCCCTAAAGGGGGAGAGAGCCGCGGCCATAGCGAATTTGGACATGCCGGGAAAAGAAATGCTGGGGGCTGTAGCAGGCAACGTGAAAGTGGGCAACCAGGTAAACCTGCTGACGAGATGGCAATCCATTGAATATATCAGCAGTCAGAATTTCGACCGGAAGGCTTTTGCCTGGCTCAATGCCATTACAGTAGTGCCGGGCGCTATTGGCGCCTTCCGCAAAAAGGCGATCGAAGAGGCGGGAGGATTTACGACCGATACCCTGGCCGAAGACTGCGACCTGACCGTTCGGATCCTCCGCTGTGGTTATATTATCGAAAATGATAATCGGGCGATCGCCATGACAGAAGCTCCCGAAACCCTCAGAATGCTCATGAAGCAGCGATTCCGCTGGAGTTATGGAGTCATGCAGACTTTCTGGAAGAACCGCGATGCCTTATTAAACTGGAAATACAGATGGCTGGGATGGATCGCGCTTCCAAACATTCTAATCTTTCAATATATCATTCCCTTTGTCATTCCACTGGCCGATTTTTTTATGGTCATCGGACTATTAACGGGAAATGCATCTAAAATAGCCGGTTACTATCTGGTATTTATGCTGGTGGACCTGGCGGTAGCTGTACTGGCTTTTAGCTTTGAAAAGGAAAATATCGTCCGGTTATTCTGGCTGATCCCGCAAAGGCTGTTCTGGCGCTGGTTGATGTGGCTGGTATTGTTCAGGGCTGTTCGCCGGGCATTCAAAGGCGAATTACAGCATTGGGGAGTGCTTAAGAGAACGGGGAATGTGAAAGCAGCTTAAAGCTGTTAGCTTCGAGCTATTAGCCAGCATTTTATAAAATTACCGGGGAATTTAGAGACGCCAGCTTGCAGCTCGCCGCTTGAAGCTTGAAGCTAAAAAATTCTTACCTTCACGGCTCAATTAAAAAATCATCTATTCTAAATAAGACTGCGCTATGGCTGAAGTTATTTTGATGCCCCGATTGAGTGATACTATGACCGAAGGAGTTATTGCCGCCTGGCATAAAAAAGTGGGCGAATCCGTCAAAAAAGGAGACCTGTTGGCGGAAGTAGAAACAGACAAGGCTACTATGGACCTGGAAAGCTATAAAGATGGTACTTTATTACATATAGGAACAGATAAAGGGGGAAAGATACAGGTGAATGATCTGCTGGCCATTATAGGCGCACCGGGAGAAGATATTTCGGCACTCATCAGGGGCGGCGGAGCAACAGCAGCCCCTGCCCCAGCTGCGGCAAAAGCGAATGCAACGGCGGCGCCCGTTGCTGCACCGGCAACTTCCAGCCAGACGGCTCCACAACCGGCGCCGGCCGGGGGAGGACTGGATCTCTCCAAAGAAGAATCCGTCATTTTAATGCCCCGGCTCAGCGATACCATGACGGAAGGAGTAATCGCAGACTGGCATAAAAAAGTGGGTGAGACCGTTAAAAAAGGAGATATCCTGGCCGATATCGAGACAGACAAGGCCACGATGGAATTAGAAAGCTATAAAGAAGGAACATTATTACATATCGGAGCGCAAAAAGGGGAAAAGATTGCCGTGAACGATCTGCTCGCAGTGATCGGGGATGCGTCGAAAGTAGATCTGCCCAAGATCATAGCCAGCGCGGCTAATAAAGGAGGCGCGCCTGTTGCAGCCGGCGAGGCAGCCGCACAACCGGCTGCTGCCGCACAAGCCACTGCGACCGTAGCTTCTCCCACCGGAACAGTATCCGGCAGCCAGGAAAGTCACGGGCTTTCTGTCAGCGCCGACGGCAGGATAAAAGCTTCTCCGCTGGCCAAAAAATTAGCTGCCGAGAAAGGGATCGATATTTCCAGGGTGCCCGGCAGCGGTGATAATGGCCGGATCGTGAAGAAAGATGTAGACAGTTATGTTCCCGGCGCAGCAGGTACCGCATCATCCGGCCAGCAAGCGACACCTTCCAAAACGATGGCGCCGGCTGCAGCAGCGGGACAAGTCAGCTTTGAGGAAGTACCGGTATCGCAAATGCGCAAAACGATCGCCAGACGCCTGGCAGAGACCAAGTTCTCCGCTCCGGAGTTCTACCTCACCATGGTCATCGATATGGACAAGGCGGTGGAGAGCAGGACTAAACTGAATGAGGTAGCCTCCGTGAAGATTTCCTTCAATGACCTTGTGATCAAGGCCGTTTCAGTAGCGCTCAAAAAACATCCTGCCATCAATAGCAGTTGGTTGGGTGACAAAATACGCGTCAATCATCATGTAAATATTGGCGTGGCTATCGCAGTGGAAGATGGATTGCTGGTGCCGGTAATTCGATTTGCCGATACAAAGACACTTTCGCAGATCGCTACTGAAGTCAAGGATTTTGCACAAAAAGCAAAGAATAAAAAATTGCAGCCTTCCGATTGGGAAGGCAGCACCTTCACCATTTCCAACCTGGGTATGTTCGGAATGGATGAATTTACAGCGATCATCAACGCCCCGGATTCCTGTATCCTGGCAGTCGGAGCTATTCAGCAAGTACCCGTAGTAAAGAACGGCGCTGTCGTCCCGGGCAACGTTATGAAGCTGACCCTGACCTGTGATCACCGCGTCGTGGACGGAGCTACCGGCGCTGCTTTCCTGCAAACGCTGAAGGGGCTGCTGGAAGAGCCATTGAGGATGCTGATCTGAGAATATTAATCTTAATCTCCATAAAAACAAGAACCGGCTCATAGATATGAGCCGGTTTTTTTTAAACCTTATCCTTTGGGCCCTGTGTAGAAACACCGGCCTTTAGAACTGTGTCCTTGCTATTCCAACCAAACTTTAAGTGTCTCACTATTATTTTATCAGGAAATTACGGGAGCGCCCTTCCCATGGGAAAATCTGATACGAAAGGAGCCTGGGCTCTGTAATTATGATTTCAGGTATTGATATAGCGGCAAGCTTGAATTACCTCCCGCCGGAATTATTTATCGGATTCCCGGGCCCGTCATTTAAAAGCCTTAACCAGATGACCGGTGACCCCGAGACCGATAACGAGAACAAATATAGTATATTTTTCTAATTGCGGTCTAATTGGGCCACATTTTTTTAAAAAAATTTCTCCCCCCGTAACCTGCCTGTTTGCGTTAGGGAACCCTTCTTTTTATATTTATTAGTCAATTCCATAAATAATGTGTAATTTTGCACTCGTTATATATTCCTTTCTATCAACTTTCGTGACAACCTTCTGTATAACTCCTGAAGGATATTGATGAGTAGACAGGCCTTTTTTCAATCTAAATAATTAACAATTGTCATTTTCCAATCTCAAGCTCATTGAGCCTTTATTAAAGGCTTTGAATGACGAGGGCTATACAACGCCCACTCCCATCCAGGAACAATCCATACCCATAATCCTTAGCCGAAAAGATCTCCTGGGCTGTGCCCAGACGGGCACGGGTAAAACAGCAGCCTTTGCTATTCCCCTGTTACAATTGCTCTGCGAAGATGCAGCCGGAATAAAAGAAACTACCGGAGTACGCAGCCTGCGCCCTATCAGAGCGCTGATCCTGACCCCTACCCGCGAACTGGCCATCCAGATCGATGAAAGCTTTGCAGCATACGGCAAATATACCGGGATGAAACACCTGGTCATTTTCGGCGGCGTGCCGCAACATTCCCAGGTAACTGCCCTCCAAAGAGGAATAGATATACTGGTAGCCACTCCCGGCAGACTGCTGGATCTGGTGGATCAACGCCATGTCAACCTGCGTGACATACAGTTCTTCGTCCTGGACGAGGCTGACCGGATGCTGGATATGGGCTTTGTACATGATGTTAAAAAAATCATCGCCCGCCTGCCGCAAAAAAGGCAGACACTGTTCTTCTCCGCCACCATGCCCCCCGAAATACAAAAACTGGCCAGCACCATCCTGGTAAATCCGTCTAAAGTAGAAGTGACCCCTGTCTCCTCTACCGCTGAGACCATTCAGCAAGCCATGTATTTTGTGGAGCGGCAAGACAAAAGATCGCTGCTGCTACATGTATTGAAGACCCATGATATCCCTACCGCTCTCGTATTCGCCCGCACCAAGCATGGCGCCGATAAAATAGCACAAGGGCTTGTCCGGGCAGGCATCCGGGCCGAAGCCATTCACGGCAATAAATCACAGAATGCCCGCCAGCGTGCACTGCTGAATTTCAAAAGCCGCCAGACAAGAATTCTCGTAGCAACGGATATTGCCGCCAGAGGCATCGATATCGATGAACTGACGCATGTAATTAATTATGAATTACCCAATGTCCCCGAAACATACGTACATCGTATCGGCAGAACGGGACGGGCAGGCTCCAGCGGCATTGCCTTATCCTTTTGTGATGCAGAAGAAAAAGAATTCCTCCGGGATATTGAAAAACTAATCGGTCGCCCTGTACCGGTAGTAGAAGATCATCCCCATCCGATGAACCCTTCCCTATCCGGCAGGCCTCCTGTGGCAGCAGGTTCGGGAAGAGCTTCCGGCAGGAACGGATCATCCGGTTCTGGCCGTAACAACGGCTCCGGCGGAGATCGCAGAGGGTTCGGCGGAGATCGCAGGGAATCGGGCAATGAACGCAGAGAATCCGGCGGCGAACGTAGAGAAAGACCTCCTCATCAACGCAATGGCGTATCGGGGAATAGTGACCGTCGCAATCCCGCACCCGGCAATCAACGGAATGGTCATCCTCAACGACCGGCCCCTGTCCATAATGGAGAGGTCCGGGAAAGGCTCGGAATAGAAAGACTGGAACAGCAGGACATGGAAGCGAAAAGATCGGCTCCCCTTCAGCAGGAACAGCCGCTCGAGTCCAGGAAAAAGCCGGAGGTGAAACGCCCCATGCGTCCGAACCCGGAATTTAAACCCCTGGAACCTCAGCGTGTTCCACAGAAACAAACGGCAGAGAATCCGTCAGGCTCCGGTCTACCCTTCCCCGTCAATCCTCTCAACCAGATGAACGGCGACGAGAAATGGTAGCTAAAAAAAATAAACCCCGAAAGGGGTTTTATTTTTTTTAGCTACCTTAGGGCGATCTATGCGGCTTCATCTTCTATTGCTAGCAGGCATCCTGGCCAGCGGACTCACCGGCCTCTCCCATCAGCGGGAAGATCACGCTCTTTCTTCCCTGCTCAGCAAAGACCAGTACGAAAAATTATTCCCCCATCATCACGCTATTTATACGTACGAAGCCCTTATAAAAGCCGCTGCCGGCTTCCCATTATTTGCCGGAGAAGGAGATCCTACGATACGGAAAAGGGAACTGGCCGCTTTTTTCGCCCACATCGCCCATGAAACAACCAATGGCGGACCAGGCAATTATACCGGGGGACTCTATTACACCGAAGAACAAGCCTGTCTCGATGGTCATTGCACCCAATACAATACGGGAGGCGCCAGCCCCTACCAGCCCGCCCCAGGTAAATCCTATTATGGCAGAGGCCCTCTTCAACTGACCTACGCCTACAATTATGGCCTGGCCGGAGAAGAGCTGGGATTGCCTTTGCTGGCAAAACCTGAGCTGGTGAGCCATGATGGAGTGATCGCTTTCAGAACTGCCCTGTGGTTCTGGATGAAACGGCAAAACCCCAAACCTTCCTGTCATGATATAGTATGCGGCAAATGGAAGCCAACGCCCGAAGATCTCCGTCTGCATCGTAGGCCCGGCTTTGGCATGACCATTAATATTATCAATGGCGGCCTGGAATGTAATACCAATAACCGTGTAGTGAAAGACCAACGGGAAGAAAGGATAGGCTTTTATAAATACATGGCTGGCCGGTTGCAGGTAACGGTAGAAAAAGATTGTGATTGTGCGGATATGGCGCCTTACACCCCCTAAGAAGAAGTAAAAATCCCAAAGTCCCTTATAAGCATAAAAAATGAACGAAACTAACATCAGGAGCAACGAATTGCAAAATGCCCCTTTCCGGGGATGGGAGAAGATCTGGAACTCGAACAGCCTTTCCATCGTCTTTTTCGCCTATATAGTGATCTCCATAATCGCCGCTGCCCAGGGCCTGTTGGGCCATGATAAAACCTATCTCCCAGGGGTAAGGGCCTATACCCATTACAATAACTATGTCATCTTTAAATATTCTTTTTTTCACCTGATACAGGGAAAAGATATCTATCAGCTTTTCCCGGATGATCATTGGGACCTCTATAAATACAGCCCGACCTTTGCGCTGTTCTTTGGTTTTTTATCCTGGCTGCCGGACGCCATTGGCCTTGTTCTATGGAACCTGCTCAATTCACTCTGCCTGTTCGCAGGCATCCGCTTGCTACCGGGGCTGAACGATAAAAAGAAGAGCTGGATCCTGCTATTCTGCCTGCTGGAGTTATTAAATTCCATACAAAATACGCAAAGCAACGGCCTGATGGCAGGGTTGATCGTGCTGGCCTTTGCACTTGCCGAACGATCGAAATATTTTCTTTCGGCCCTCTGCATCGCACTCTCCTTTTATATCAAGATCTTCGGGGCTCTGGCCTTTATCTTCTATCTTTTCTATCCCGGCAAATGGAAGCTTGCCGCGTGGTCGGTCTTCTGGATGGTACTGCTGGCCATCCTTCCGATAGTGGTGACAGGTCCACATCAACTGGCTTTTCTCTACGAGAGCTGGCTGCACTTGCTGTTGAATGACCATTCCGCCTCCGTGGGCCTATCCGTAATGGGATTGATGGAAAGCTGGCTGCACCTGAATGTCTCGAAAAATTGGGTGGCCCTGGCCGGTCTCCTTTTATTCCTTCTACCCCTGATCCATATCCGTCAATACAAGGACTATGCTTTCCGGCTTATGTACCTGGCTTCAGTACTCCTGTGGATCATCATCTTCAATCATAAGGCGGAATCACCCACTTTCGTCATCGCTACAGCCGGGATAGGCATCTGGTATTTCTTCCAAAACCGGGACCGGCTCAACCTGGCGCTGCTTATAGGGTCGTTTTTCCTCATTTCTATGTCCGTATCGGACCTGGTGCCCTCTTATATACGAAGTGAGTTCGTAAAACCATATGGCATCAAGGCCGTCATGCCAGTCGTGATCTGGTGCAAGATCCTGTATGAACAGATCACACTGCGTTATAAACCCGCTCCGTTCATGGAAACCCCTGTTCTGTCATGAAATTACAAAGATCCACTTTACAGTTGCTGCGGGTGCCTTTTTCCTTTTTCTTAATGCCTGTCTATTGGTTTGCCCTGGGCCAGGTAGTCGATAAAGATCCGGCAAGAGCGCTGCTGGTGTTCTTTATCCTGCATATCCTGGTATATCCGGCCAGCAACGGCTATAATAGCTATATGGATCGCGACACCTCTCCTATCGGGGGACTGGAGCACCCCCTACAGCCTACCCGGCAGCTTTTCCGGCTGACTGTATGGATGGATTTACTGGCACTGTTGCTGGGCGCCTGGATCAGCCTCTATTTTGCAGCGGGTCTTGCCTGTTATATCCTTGCTTCCAGAGCATACAGTTACAGGGGGATCCGTCTCAAAAAATATCCTGTTGCCGGCTATCTGACCGTGATCATTTGCCAGGGAGGCCTTGTCTTTTTCCTGGTGTATCATGGCAGTCATTTGCACAAGTCCCTGGATGTGCCTGTGGAAGCGATGATCGCAAGCTCTCTGCTAATTGGAGGCTTCTATCCTTTAACCCAATTGTACCAGCATGAGGCAGACCGGAAAGACGGCGTCAGGACGATGAGCCTCCTATTGGGATACAAAGGGAGTTTTGTCTTTACCGGTATTATCTATAGCCTGGCTTTCACGCTGCTGGGACATTACCTGATGTTTAATTTACAGATAAGAGAATTTTTTGTGCTGGCAACCTGCATGCTACCTGTCCTCGTTTACTTTGTTATATGGGCCGCAAAGGTGTGGAAAGATCCGGGGCAGGCTAATTTCAAAAATACCATGCGGATGAACCTGCTGGCTTCCGTCTGTACCAATGCAGGTTTTATTGCGGTCCTGATGATGGGGTAGGCTTGGTCTCATCTTTGCAGGGGAATAATCCGTATATCAGTTTAAGCATTCTTTTAAGCATATTCATCTTGAGCAAAATTATTTCCATCGGTACGGCCGTTCCCCCATTTGCGCATCAACAGGACGCTATTCTGCCTTTTATGCAGCATATTTATGCACTTAGTGACGAGGATAGAAGGAAATTAAAGTTCCTTTATCATCAGAGTGGTATCCGGACCCGGTATTCGGTTATTCCCGATTATAGCCGGCCCGCCCGGGAATGGAAGTTCTATCCCCCTACTGAAAATCTTGAACCATTCCCCTCCCTGGAACAACGCATGCAATGGTATCACAAATATGCCGCTCCGTTGTCACTGGATGCGATCCGTCAATGTCTGGCCGGCAAAATCAACCCCCGGGAAGTCACCCATCTTATCACGGTAAGTTGTACGGGAATGAGCGCTCCCGGCCTGGACTTAGAACTCGTGGAACTAATCGACCTGCCCAGGACGGTCTTTCGGACTTCTGTTAATTTTATGGGGTGCTATGCCGCCTTACACGCCTTGAAAATAGCAGACGCATTCTGCCGCGCCGATGCAGGGGCGAAAGTGCTGATCGTCTGCACGGAACTATGCACGCTCCATTTTCAGCAAGAGCCTTCCACGGACAATATCACCTCCAGTCTTCTGTTTGGAGATGGGTCGGCTGCTGCGCTGGTGGTGGGGGATGAACAGCCAGGAAAGGGGGTGAAAATCGATAGTTTCTATTCGGAGATCGTGACCAAGGGAAAAAAAGATATGACCTGGGAATTGTCGGCTACAGGATTCCAGATGGTATTGAGCAGTTATATTCCAGACCTGATCGAGGAAGATTTTGCGTCCCTTGTCAGCCGGGCCCTGGAAAAAAACAATAGCCGGCTGGAGACTATCAGCCATTGGTGCATTCACCCGGGCGGAAGAAAGATCCTGGACAGTATTCACAAGAGCCTCCATTTTACCAATGGGCACCTGGATCTGTCCTATGAAGTGTTGAAAGAATACGGCAATATGTCTTCCCCCACTATTTTATTCGTATTGCAACGGATCATGGACAAACTCGACTATGGCCAGCCGAACAAGGTATTCGGAGCGGCTTTTGGACCGGGGCTCACCATGGAGACCTGCACATTGACCAGTACGATGGGGAAATCACTCCTGCCGGAAAAAGGCAGCTTTATTTAACATTTTAAATAAAGCAGGTCTATCCTTCATCGGTTTATACTTCGTATTTTGGTTGGAGTTAACCCATGCCCTAAGGTGGGAGTATTTTTTTGTATATTCATCTATGTTAATCAGCGCATAAGGTCTATGGACTTCTCAAAGCGGAGCTACCAAAAAGAACTGCTCGACCGAAACGATATTCCTTTTGAAGATATTGAAAGGAATATGCGTGAATTGGATATTATCAATACATGGCTGGGTGGCCATGCAATTAGCGTATACGGGCTGAAACAGTTAGTAAAGGGCAGGAAACAGGTGACTATATGTGAAATTGGTTGTGGAGGCGGTGATAATCTCAGGGTCCTCAGCAGGTATTGCCGGCGAAAGAACATCGAAGTAAAGGTGACGGGTATCGACAGCAATGCGCATTGCATAGCGGTAGCCCGTGAAAAATGGAAGGAGGGAAATGCAGAGTGGGTGCATTCGGATTACCGGAGCGTCTTTTTTGCTGATAACAAGCCTGATATCATTTTTTCTTCTTTGTTCTGTCATCATTTTACAGATGAGGAGTTGGTGTTCATGCTGAACTGGATGGGGTCTGGCGCAAAAGTCGGGTGGTTTATCAACGATCTGCAACGTCACCCCGTCGCCTGGTACGCCATCCGCTGGCTGACCGGGTGGCTGTCGGGGTCTTACCTGGTAAAAAACGATGCCCCGCTGTCCGTTCTGCGTGGCTTTACCCGTAGGGAATGGGAGGGGTTGTTGCGTAAAGCCGGAGCCATTCCCTGTTCAATACAATGGAAATGGGCATTCCGCTGGTTAATTGTCAAGAAAGTACTACTGAATTGAATAATTCCAATCAATATGATGTTGTCATTGCAGGCGGGGGACTGGCCGGCCTGGCCCTTTCTATCCAATTGGCAAAAGCAGGCTACTCCGTAGCTCTTTTCGAAAAAGAGACCTATCCTTTTCATAAGGTTTGTGGAGAATATATCTCTTTGGAAAGCTGGAATTTCCTGGAAGAACTGGGCCTGCCTCTTAGTGACTGGAGCCTGCCGGTCATCAAGAGGATATTGATCTCGGCCCCCAATGGCGAATCGATCGAACAGGAATTACCGCTGGGTGGCTTTGGCATCAGCCGGTATAGAATAGATGCGGCGCTGGCAGGTATCGCACGGGCCAGCGGAGTAGCTTTACATGACAACACCAAAGTGACCGACATTGTCTTTGAGCGATCTCTGTTCCACGTTCAGACAGCTGCCGGAAATTATCAGGCAAAAGTGGTTTGCGGAACATTCGGCAAGCGCAGTAACCTTGATATAAAATGGAAACGGGCGTTCACCCGGAAAAGATCCACTAAGCTGAATAATTATATTGGCGTCAAATACCATGTACGGACAGCATTCCCGGCGGACCTCATCGGCCTGCATAATTTTAAGGACGGATATTGCGGCATTTCAAAAATAGAAGATGACCGTTATTGCCTCTGTTACATGACAACGGCTGAAAATCTGCAGGTGAATGGCAACTCCATTCCCCTCATGGAAAAGAATATCCTGCAAAAGAATCCTTTTTTGGAAAAGATCTTTTCTTCTGTGGAGAGCATGTATGACCAGCCCCTTACTATCTCCCAGATCAGCTTTGAAAAAAAATCCCAGGTAGAAGATCATATATTGTTCGTTGGCGATGCCGCCGGCATGGCGCCCCCTTTATCCGGCAATGGGATGAGCATGGCTTTGCATGGCAGTAAAATAGCGTTCAGGTGTATAGAAACTTTTTTACAGGAGCATAGCGACCGGCATGAAATGGAGCAGGAGTATACCGATCAGTGGAACAGACAGTTCGGCAGGCGGCTGTGGGTGGGCCGGCAATTGCAACGCTGGTTTGGCAGTGAGTCGCGTACCAATCTTTTAGTACATTCGCTAAAACCTTTTCCTAAATTGGTCTCATTTTTGATTCGACAGACCCATGGACAACCTTTTTAATCCTAACGCGTATTGTTCTAAGATAATTTATACTTTATGAGATTAGGAAGGGCAGGGATCGTTTTAGGATTACTATTCTCTATAAGCAGTCAGGCACAGGATTATCATGCCATTGAAGGATCGCCTTTTGCAGGCAGCCTGGGTGTTGCTAATAACCCCGCCAGCATCCTCATGACACCGTATCCCTGGGATATCACGGTGTTTTCCCTGCAGCTCAAAACTTCCACGAATGCCGTCACTTTTCATAACTTATCCCTGTTGCACCCCGGAGATACTACCGAATACAGTTTCGACGGCGGCAACAAACGGCGTTTTGCCGCTTATAATTTCAACCTGCATTTGCTGAATGTACGGCTGGCCCTTAGCAAGAAAGCGGCCGTTGCCTTTGGCACCAATATCCGCAGTTATGCAGCCATTAGAACAGGAGTCGCCAATTATAACGATTCGCTGCAGAACATGAATCAGTTCTTCGATATCAATGAGAATACTACCTATAACGCCAATGGGGTCAGCAGCAGCTGGCTGGAAGCATTCGTTACGTATAGCCGGACGCTATGGGATAATGAGACCAGCCGGCTGAACGCCGGCCTTACCCTGAAAACCATGCGTGGTATCTCAGGCGCTTTTGCCCAATTGAACAGCGGTTCCGTCGAACGCTCGGTCTCGGGCGCCCGGACGATCTATTTATTAAACGCAGGGAACGCCCGTTATGGGTATTCCTCCAATTATGACCGGTGGAAGAACGGGCGGAGCACGATGGACAATCTGAAAAGTTTCCTGGGCAAGACCCGGAATGGCGCCGCCCTCGATCTCGGCGCGGAATACCTGGTAAAAACGCAGGCGGTAACGAATTATTCCGACGAGGATACCTATTATGATTATGAATGGAAGATCGGAGTGTCTTTGCTGGATATCGGGCGAAACACCTATGCATTCGGAAACCAGAGCAGGACAGCCAGCAATCCGAAATCGAATGTGTCGGATTCCGCGCTCGATGTAAAATTCGGAGATCCCGGCACACTCGCTAAGTTTAATGATAGCTTGGCTACCATCGTCAATAATGTCGGTGGTATGGGAGGGGTATTCAACATATGGAATCCGACGAGGCTGGTGATCAATGTGGACAGGCCTTTACAAAATAATTTCGCCGTTAACGCCAATCTTTCGGTCAATCTCTCAGGGTCTAACAGTGGAAAAGGAAAATCTTTCTTCGTCAAAGAGATGAACCTGCTGAACCTTACCCCCCGATGGGAGACCCGACGCTGGGGAGCCTATCTGCCCATTCAGTTGACTACAGATGGCAAGTTCTGGGTGGGGAGCGCCGTCAAAGCAGGCCCCTTATTGCTGGGCATCCATAACTGGGCCAATGTATTCCTTAAAAATAAAATGCAGAATGGCGGGTTCTATATGGCCCTCATCATCCGGCCGGGACATGGTTTTGCCGAGAAGGAAGATAAACAGTATGATTGTCCGAAGTATTGACGGGAGATGCAACCCGCCAGGGCTCCGGCGCATCCTTCAAACAAAATACCAGGCCTGATTGTATTATCTTAGTATCATGCCCGATCAATTGAAAAAAACATTGGTAATCGGCGCGTCGGACAATCCGGACCGCTATAGTTACTTGGCAGTCAACCGACTGCGCAGTAAAGGCCATCCCGTAGTGGCCCTTGGCAGAAGGCCTGTGAAAGTAGCGGATGTAGCCATAGAGACGGAAAAAAAGGATTTTTCCGGAGTCGATACCGTGACCTTATATCTTAGTCCCGGTCTTCAGAAACAATACTACGATTATATTTTATCTCTCCAACCCAAGCGTATCATTTTCAATCCCGGCGCTGAAAACCGGGAATTGGCAGACCTGGCCCGGGACCATGGTATCGAGCCGATGAATGCCTGCACGCTGGTGATGCTAAGTACAGGGCAATTTTGAAACAGGCTCCGGACAAGGGCTGCCGGCTAAATCTTAATAATACATTAACCTGTATACGATTTTGTGAATAGCCTATTTTTCGGTAAATTCGGAAAATCCTTTATATATGCTATGGCGAAAATTTAATGGCGACCCGATCGACCTTCCCATTGTTGATGCCGTTGAAAACGCGATCAGACGCGAAACTGAAAAAGGTTTTCACCTGAAAGTCTGCATTGGCACTGATTCACAAGTCAAAGGTCTTGAAACGGAATTTGCTACCGTCATCGTTTTTCTGCGTGAAGGGCATGGTGGATTCATGTTCATTCACAATGAAAAAACCAGGCATCAGTACACTATTAAAGAACGTATGCTGGTGGAGGTAGCCAAGAGTATCGAGATTGCCTACGAACTGTGCAATCTCTTTAACAAGTATGATGTAGACATGGAAGTTCATGCCGACATCAATACCAATCCGCATTTCAAGAGTAATGATGCGTTGAAGGAAGCAATGGGCTACATACTGGGTATGGGCTTTGCCTTCAAGGCCAAACCGGAAGCATTTGCAAGCAGCAGTTGCGCGAATAAGGTAGTCAACTAGGGAAAAGACGTTCCGGGCCGAAATAAAAAAAGTCGTGCTTACACGACTCAGGGCCTTGTCTCCCCTCTACATAATATATATAAAAAAACCCTGCCTCTGGCAGGGTTTTTTTATATATAAATCATAACCTATTTCATCCAGAATAACTTAGTGGTCACTTTGTCGCCGCCAATGGCCGCAGAAGCTGCTGTCCAGTTGGCTTGATTCAGCGTCTGTTCATTATCCGGATAGGTGAGCCGCACCGGAGTAGGTGATATAGCGGATCCGGGAGCCACTATCTTAGGCCAGCCCAGACGACGCCAGGAAGTCCAGCCGTCGAATCCCCTGAGATAAAGTGCTATCCACTGTTGTACGCCGATCCTTTCCTGCCAGGTAGCCGTAGTATAGCTGACGCCAGGTTGGGCGAGATAGGTGGCTGCATCCGTTGCAGAGCCGCCCCAGTAAGTAATGGAAGCAGTGACAGCGCTGTCGTAATGAGATTCGGCTGTTCCCGACCCTACATTGAAACCTCTTTCCACAGCCTCTGCCTTGAGAAATTGCACTTCGGCAAAATCCAGGAACAGCGTGGGAAAAGTTTGAACTTTTGTCGCTGCGGATGCGTGCGAGAAATTAGCATAGGTATTACCGTTACCAGAAACACCACCAACATAGATACCTCCCACCGTGGTGAAGTAAGCACTCAACCGGGGATCGGTCCCCGCATTCATCTGGTTGACGATCGTGTTGGTCGGAACAAAGTCATTCCGATTGCTCTGCACGAGATTGGTCCAGATAGGGTTGGTATTCGGCGGAGTGGATAAGAATACGAAAAGGGCGTTGTCGGCATTGGAAGCAAAAGCATTCGGAGCCGCAGCTTCCACCATTGTCTTGGCCTTTGCAGCATCTACGTCAGCCAGTTGCATGCCCATCCGCAGCTTCAGGGAGTTCCCGAATTTGATCCAGGAGGACACTGTACCGCCAAATAACAGGTCAGCCGTTCCGAAACTTTCTGCAGAAGGATCCAATTGAGCCAGCGCCTTATCCAGGCTGTCCGTCAATGCATAGAACACTGTCTTCTGATCATCGTATTTGGGTGTTGCATTATTAAAGTCCAGGGCCTCTGTATAAGGAATATTTCCAAACGTATTGACCAGCATAGCCCAGACATATACTTCGCTTATTTCCGCTATGGCCACCTTATTAGCCCTGACCGCAGGGTCCTGCGCGCCCGGTACGGGTGTGACATCTTCAGCAGCAATCAGCTGTTTGCCCGCCTCCAGGTTCTTCAGGATACTGGTATACATGGCTTGCCACCAGAATCGGGGGATATTTCTTTCCGAGAGGATGTACTGACTTTCCTGGGGATAGGTGGTCTCCGCCCAGTATTGCATGATCAGTTCATAAATATTCGTGTTGACGTCCGGAGTCGTATAATAATTCGCCAGGTTGGCCTGCGCCTGGGAAATCAGCGATTCACCTGGTACGACAGTCGGCCCCTTGGGATTACTGTTCAAATCGGTGATGTTCTTGGTGCAGGAGCCCAGGACCATCAGGACAATGCCTAATATAGAGAGTTGTACTATCAATAGCTTTTTCATGCTTGAAAATTTAGAAGTTGAATTTAACATTTACACCCATGTTCCGGTAAGTCGGATAACTACCCACCTGAACCCCTTGCACGTTCCCTGAGCTCGGTGCATCTTCCGGATCGGCATCGGGGAGATTTTTATGTATAATCCAAAGGTTCCTGCCGTATAAAGAGATATCGATACCCTTTACATAAGACATTTTAGCAAGAGCGGAGTGGGGTACAGAATAACTGAGCGTTACTTCCCTCAGTTTGATATAACTCGCGTCATATACATAAGCGGAATTGGGGAAGTTATTATAACCATAACCATACAGACCCGTCAGCGCTACCCTATGTGTATTCGGCTTATTATCGGGTCCTGTACCGGCGAAAATAACACCACCGCCACTAGCCGGATCGTTCCGGATGGGATTGCCCAGGTCATTTTTACCGGCAGAAGCTGCATACAAGCCCGTGCCCTGACCATACCATTGGTCGATCGAGAACAGAGAGCCGCCTTTCTTGGCATCGATCACAAAGCCCAGCGAAAGATTCTTATACGTAAAGGTGTTGGTGATACCGCCAAACCAATCGGGATTGATATTGCCGATGATATTATTCGAGGTAGCCGATTTCACATAATAACCATTCGGACCTATCGAATCCTGGCCGGTAGCCTGAGCTTTGACGAAGTCGCTGCCTCTCAGGACACCAAATGGCTGACCAACGGCTGCATTGACGGATACACCACCCTGGAAGGATCCCAGCAATACATTATCCGCTCCGGGGAAGAGACTGATCACTTTATTACGCGATCTGGCCCAGTTTACACGCAAGTTCCAGGTAAAACTCCTCGTCTGAACAGGGACCAGGTTCAGAGAGATCTCAACACCCTTATTCTCCACATTGCCCGCATTTACATAATGCCGCTGATAACCGGTGGCATAGGAAATATAGACAGGGATAGTCTGGTTCTTCGTATTGGTGTGATAATAGGTGGCATCAAATCCCACACGATTATTCAGGAACGACATTTCCAATCCGCCTTCATAACTGGAAGTGATCTCCGGTTTAAGATCCGCGTTGTTCTTGATGACGTTGACAGCATACAACGGCACACCGCCAAAAGAAGGGTTGGAAGTAAGATCGACCGCATTGGTCTGGTTGTCATAAAAGTCCTGTAAGGCCTGGACCGGAGCGGCATTACCAACGGAAGCGTAATTGAGCCTCAACTTACCCTGACTGAGCCAGGACAGGTCGGGCAAAAGTTTGGAGAATATAAAGCCACCCGAAACGGACGGATAACTATACCTGTTATTCCCTGTAGGCAGAGTAGATGCCTGATCAACTCTCTCCGTTGCATCGAGGATCAGGAAATTCTTATAGGTCAGCGTGATGCCGCCGAATACGCCGCCGACTTCCTGTGTGGAGTTTTTCTCAACAGGAGGAATAAGGGAATTAAGAGAATTGGCAAGAGAATAGAATCCGGGGATATATAATCCGCCGTTGGTACCAGCCGTAATATTGTCGATATAATCCTGCCGGAGGTTGGCGCCTACCAGGGCTTTCAGGTTCAGGTCCTTGGTAAGGTCCTTATTCGCCGTGGCCAGAAAGTCGTAGTTATATTCTTTGAAAGAGCCGTTGTACCGCTGATAGCCCGAGACGCCTACGCTGCCTACGCCCTGTCTTTGCTCGCGGAAATCAGTGTAATTGTCCAGTGCGACCCTTCCCATCAGGTTGAGCCAGTCGTTGACCTTATAGTTCAGCGCGACATTGGAAAGATACCGGTCACGGGTATCATTCTCGTAGCTGGTATACCTGCTGAAATAAGGATTATCCCAGAAAATGGGGCCGGTGTTGCCATTGGCGGGGTCGGTCATATTCCAGGTGATATTTTTGCCCCCGCTCTTGAAATAAGCGTCTTTCAGGTCGTTGATATCCACATTCATCTCCCACCACTGCCGGAAGTTACCGGCTATGTCCTTGGTATCGCCATACCCGTTGCCGTATCTTCCAATCCCATCGGTCTTGGTATAGTTGACCGCAGCGTTGACCGATAATTTATCCGTAAGATTATAGGTTGCCGCGAAATTGAACAGGTTCTTGGTCAGGTTGCTATTGGGCAGGATTCCCCTGTTGGTATTGCGGGAATAGCCGAATTTAAAAGAGCCCTTATCCCCGCCGCCATCGATAAAAATGCTGGCGCTGGAATTCAGCGGATTCTGAAAAAAGTCGGTAGGATCGTGACTGGCGGCCTTCCAGGGAGTAGCCTTGCCAAAATCCGGGGAAGTGGGCACAAAGGAAGTCCACTGATAAACATTCAGGTTCGGATTGAAGGCAGCTCCGAAGGAGGCATCTTCCGTGGTAGGAACTACCAATACATTGGGACCTGCGCCGTTGATCTGTGTGTACAGGAAATGAGGATCGGGCGAAGTAGCGGGATCAGAATAAGTATAGTAGTTCGGATCATAATATCCTGCTCCATACGAATGCTGGTATTTCACCCAGGTGCTCTTATCCATACTTCCCGTTGCACCGCCTACATTGACGGTAACTCCCAATCCTTTTTTACCCTTCTTGGTCGTGATCAGGATAACGCCATTAGCAGCACGGGAGCCATATAAGGCGCTGGCCGCAGCGCCTTTCAATACATTCACCGATTCGATGTCGTCGGGGTTGAGATCCGCAGCAGGACTGCCATAATCATAACCGTCAAGGCCTGTTTTATTAACCCCTTGCGGTTGATACTTCCCGTTAGTGTTGGTATTGTCGATCGGTACGCCGTCTACGACGAACAAGGCCTGGTTGTTATTCCCGATGGATTTGAACCCTCTCAGGATCACGTTGGTGCTACCACCCATGTTGTTATTGACGCCCACCTGGAGGCCGGCAGCCTTGCCTGATAAGGCATTCATGAAGTTGTCTTCGCGGGTCTTGGTCAGGTCCGCGGCCGTCACCGTCTGGGCGGCATAAGGGAGCTCATTCCTGTTCCTTTTGATACCCAATGCAGTAACGACGACTTCGGTAAGAGCCTGGTTGCTGCGGGCTACTTCTATGGACAGATTTGTTTCATTGCCGACGGTGACCTGTTTTTCGGCAATGCCGGCTCCTGAGATCACCAATGTTTGAGAGGGAGAGACTTTGATCAAAAATACGCCGTCTGCGTCGGCACTAACGCCTTGTTTGCTGCCTTTGATTTTGATAGTTGCAAATGGGACAGGCTGTCCCTGCGGATCGGTTACTCTGCCGGTAACCACGGTTTGTGCAAATGCGAGCATAGAATACAATGCCAGCACTGTGACTAGTGAAAGGAATTTTCTCATGTGATTGAAATTTTAGAACAGTTATTAAACTCAAAAGAGTTATCAGAACATATTTATATGTTTGGTTTTAAATGATAAAAAAAATACCACAGGCTACCCTATACAGGTCAACTGCAGGCTAAATCAGAGCTCAGTCAAGGGGTTATTCAGACACCGAAGGGTGCCGGATTTCATACAAGTCAGCATTAACAAAATAACGCACTACTAAATAGACAGCACTGTAGGAGAAAGTGCTGCGGACAAATATAATTTGTTAAAGCATAGCCAAAAAAAATATTTTTAAAATATGTCTATAGCTGTTTATTATAATGTATAAGGGCGTTTTTGAAGCCTCATGGAGTATCAGACTGCAGTAGAAACTGCAGTGAAATAGGTATCGGAGATGTGTGTCTTTTAATCAAGAATAGGAGTGCGCAGATTAATCTACTGCATTTTCAAATTCAGCATTCATTTCTTCGATGAGGTGCAGGATCTTATCTCTTCCCATTTTCTTGACGGAGCTGGTGACAAAATGTTGAGGAAGAAATTGCCAGGTCTCGCGCATTTTCTCCAGGAAGGATTTAACATTCTGGCTGACGGTACGTTGATTTTCCTTATCGGCCTTGGTGAAGACGAGACAAAAGGGAATTTGCCATTTCCGCAGGTTGTCTACAAATTCCAGGTCCAGCCGCTGAGGAGAATGCCGGCTATCGATCAATACAAAAACAGAGACCAGGTTCTCCCGTTTGCGCAGGTAATCCTCGATCATTTTTTCCCATTTCTTTCTTTCCCCCAAAGAGACTTTTGCAAAACCATAGCCCGGAAGGTCTACAATATACCATTGGTCATTGATGATAAAGTGATTGAGAAGCTTCGTCTTGCCGGGTGTATTGGAAGTTTTTGCCAGCTTATCATTATTGGTAAGCATATTGATCAGGGATGATTTGCCCACATTGCTACGGCCAATAAAGGCATATTCCGGCTTATCTGCTTTCGGGCAGCTTGTATAATCCGGGCTGCTGATAATATAGGAGGACGATTTGATGACCATGCTGTCTGAGACGCCGTGTTGAGGACAGTTCAGCCTGAACCCTGGCCGGCGGCGAGCCGCGAAGTTACCCTTTTTGGACTTACCTTTGCAGCCGCTATGGCAAAATACTCACATGATACAGTTGTCCCCTTTAAAGGTTCGGAGTTAGGAAAAAAACAGCAGGTCGCCGATATGTTCGATCGTATCGCCTTCCGGTATGATTTTCTGAACCGCTTCCTCTCCGGGGGAATTGACATTTACTGGCGTAAAAGAGCCATCCGGGAATTGACAGCGGCGCCTCCCGGAGGCGCTGGGAAAAAAGACCCGCGGGAATGGAACATCCTGGATGTCGCCACCGGGACCGCTGATATGGCCATTATGATGAGCCGGTATCTATCTCCGAAAAAGATCACCGGTATCGATATTTCAACCGGAATGCTGGATATAGGCCGGCAAAAGATCGCCCGGCTGAAATTAGAAGGGAAGGTGGAATTGCACACCGGGGATAGCGAGGCCATTCTTTTCCCCGACAATAGTTTCGATGCGATCACGGTAGCTTTTGGCGTCCGTAATTTCGAGAACCTGGAAAAGGGATTGCAGGAAATGTTGCGGGTATTAAGGCCCGGTGGCCGATTGGTCGTGCTGGAATTCTCGCAGCCTAAAAAGGCCGGTTTCAGACAGTTGTATGAAATCTACTTACGGTTGGTAGCACCAGGCATAGGCAGACTTCTGTCCAAAAGCCGGGAAGCTTATGCCTACCTGAACGAGTCTGTCAAGGCCTTCCCCGAAGGAGATAACTTTGTCAGGATACTGGATAAAAATGGGTACAAAAATACTGGCCTTCAGCGGCTTAGCCTGGGGATCTGCACGATCTATACAGGTGAAAAAAGGGGGTAGCCCCGTCAGCCCCAGCGGCAACGAACCTGACTACCCAGCGGCAACAAAAATTTATTGCCGGGCAGTCTGCTAAAATCCTGTTATAAGATAAAAGGCATGGCAATTAATTAGTCCTTTTACCGTTAAATCGGATACCTCAAATCAAGCCTATTGACAATTTATACCCTCTAGTTGTAGTTTCAGTGTGAAGAAAGGCGTTAACTCATTGATCTTAATTTATTTATGAATTTTAATGTATTTTTCTTGAAGAAAAAAAAGAGGGTCTTTTTTGCCGGAATACTTTGTGTTTTATTAATGGCAGGGGGACAGGCGTCTGCGCAATTAAGGGATTATCTCAATCTTCCGGACCACGACAATAAGCGCTATTACCTGGGTATCGGGTTCCTGTACAATAATTCCCATTTGCAGGTCAGCGCTCATCCGAAATTCCTGCAAAATGATAGTGTATTGTCTGTCAACTCTATAAATAATGGAGGGTTTGGTGTTTCAGGAATGTTCACTTTCCGGCTTGCCAGTCATTTTGAGTTCAGGGTGGCTTTTCCGGAATTCATATTCAGCTCCAATAGCATTGCTTATCATGTCACCTATCCTCCCGACGGAGAGACAACGCTGGCAACCAAGAATATACCCTCTCTTTTGCTGGGATTTCCCGCCCAGGTGAAATTTCTTTCGGACCGCATTAATAATTTCAGAGTGTATGTCCTGGGAGGATTTAATTACCGCTACGACCTGGCCAGCAATTCTTCAGCCCGTAAGGCGGAGAACCTGGTGAAACTGACCCAGTCTGACATGAGCGTTGAGGCGGGAATTGGTTTCCAGTTCTTTTTCCCGGTATTCATTTTATCACCCGAACTAAAGGTCAGTGAGGGGATAAAGAAC